>NPIE01006451.1_pt1 | contig 56337 bp, 58 predicted proteins | sample 8637661 | NCBI WGS metagenome assembly NPIE01 (sample SAMN07420842, study PRJNA396082) | bioreactor metagenome | isolation source: sample BA12 brine-fed electro-methanogenic bioreactor BA | place: Japan: Kochi | collected 2016-12-09 | reverse complement strand
GATTACTGTATTGGTCAAAAGCACCGATTATGTTGTCCAAATGCATCTTCGCTATCGCCTTCTGTGGTGCACTGGTAACTATCCTTATTTCTGCCATCATTCCTGGCTTAGAAACTTTCTTACTTATTCCTTCCAACTTCTCCTGAGAGACATTTATCTTACTCTTTTCAGGGTCTGAATTATTATTCTGAACCTTCTGCACAAATTTCTCTCCATTCTTCTGCCAATTATTATTGGTTGGGGAAACCACTAACTGAACTAATGCTCCCTCGCCCTGAGACATCTTACTTAGAGTGCTCAAGACATTTGCCATAGGATCTCCAGTGAAATTTTCTGCGACTCTAATTGGACAATAGGGATCTTCGTCAAGTCCAAGTTGGGCATACTCTACTTCAGAATTTGGAGCAAAGATATTGTATTCCTCGACAACTGCAACGTCAGCATCTTGGTAGGAACCTAATATCTGTTTTTCAACTAGATCTACAAGTTTCTTAGGAGCGTGCACAAAGAACCTTATCTCGCCAGGAAGACCAACCATTTCAAAACTAACACTGTTATTTACACTGAAATTTTCAGCAAGGCCCTCACCCTTTCCACCTATACCATAAAGGTTTGCAAACATTTTCTCTGCGACCCCTATCTCAATTTCATTATTCCTAGGAACACGAACTTCCATAAGGACTCCTTCCATGGATTTCTCATCTCTATCCTTTTTCTTGAGTTTTTTCTTAGCATAAAGAAAACCTCCTACTAAGGCCCCAACAAAAATGAAAAAGAAGATTATCCAACCCCAGGGGATATTTATCTCGTCCTCACCATAATATTCTTCATATGTATCTGACGGGTATTGAACTGTAGAACCAACTTCAATATCTGGTTGCGTTGGTCCAATAACCTGTGAGTATAAATTATCCGTGTTAAACATACTAGAAAAGTATAACACAAAAGAAGATTAGCTTACCGAGCCTATAATAGAAATGTTGAGGTCTTGAGATATTACTCTCTAGGAGGTAGTCCTTGTATCTTTTCTGCAACCATATTCGCAGGATTCTCTTCGTTAGAATTCTGTTCTAAAGGAAAACCATAACTGAGCTTTGGACCTGCTTGGTCCACCTTAGGGGCAACATCTGTTTCTACTGCAACAGAAACGGGAGGTGTTGAGACCTCAGAAATAATAGGTTCTTGGGGAACATTTAATTCTTCAACGGACGTAGGAGGCAAAACTTCTTGTGCTTGCTCTACTACTGTCTCTGGTTTTGGCTGTATCTCTATCTGGTTCATAACCTATAATATTATACCATATATTTACGCTTTTGGTACATAAGCTCTCTATCTAAATCCCTCTCTTTCTCCCTTCTTTTCTTCTCATATTGTTTCCTACCCTTTCCGTATCCAACTTCAACCTTTACCTTTCCTCTAGTAGTATACACAGATAATGGAAGAAGTGTAAGGTTCTTTTGTTTAAGTTTAGAATCTATAGCTATAATCTCGCTTTTTTTAACCAATAATTTTCTAGATCTTTTAGGATCATAATGTTCGCTACCATCATATTTATAACGAGGGATATCTGCATTAACCAACCATAGCTCTCCACCTATGATTTTTACATAAGCATCCGATAGATTTGCCCTTCCAGACTTAACAGATTTTACCTCAGCGCCTGTCAAAACTACCCCTGCTTCAAAGGGGTCAGATATTTCGTAATTGAAAAATGCTTTTTTATTCTTAATTTTCATGTTCTAATTATACTACAAGACCAATTTCCAGATGACAGAGCCATCTAGGATATACATGTTTGAACCGTTGTTATTCACTACAAAGTTTTTAACATCTGACCAAACAGAATCTTTTTCTCCTCTGTATAGATACTGGCTAAGAAGAGAGACTTTATCTGGATGTCTGATATCTGCGCCCGACTCCATTGGTTTCTCTAGTTGGAAGAATCTACGTCCTTCGGAATCAAAAACATATAATGGATGATCTAATGAATCCCCAGTAAAGGCTTTTGTAGGTGTTCCGTAATCACCATCAAAACCAACAACTCCCAAGGGAGCTTCTACATACCTAGCCTCAAAGAAATTGTAGTTGAAGCGAAGAACGTATGGTTCTTCAGGGATAACAAAGTAAATACTTATGTCGGCGACCATATCTGTAGAGGTTGCCATATCTTCGTCGGCGAAGTATTCATAGGGAAGACCATAACTGTTTCCGTATGCCGCACTTGATCTTAGGAATGCAGACCTATCTTGAGAGAGGAAGTACACATTGTCATTTTCGGTCCACACAGTCATTGCAGCTATCTCCTCTGAGCGAATATCGCTAACGCTCAACCCAGACAATTTTATGAAGGATGTAAACCAACCCTCTTCGTCAAAGGGTGCTTTTAACATACCCTCTTCCTGGTCATATACATAAACCCCGTTATTTCCTACATAAACAAATTTAGGCTCCTTAACCAATCCTTCCGTGTCTGGAAGTGCTTTTACATCTTTGTCGTATAGAGAAACTCTGTATATTGTAGACCTTCCTGCATCTGCAGCAACAAGGTATTCATTCTCATATCTATCCTTGTATATTGTTACATCTTTAACATCTGAACCTTCCCCGAAGGCAAGCCTTGTATCCAAAAAGGTATCCAACCTTGAATCTTTCTCCACTACCCCTATTCGCTTGTAAAGAGTATCTCCTAATTCTAATATCCTCTCTTTCAGTTCCTCGTACTTAGCAGCATCCTCCTCATTCAACTCTCCTGGAACTTCCTCTAAAGCTTTCTCTGCTTGGAAGAGATATGTCTCTGAAGCATCTTTGTCTACTGCAAAATTATCTTCCACTTTCCCTATTAAATCCTCTACTTTTGTAAAAGACTCCTCTGCCCTAGCACTAATCTCCCTTGCTTCTCTCATCTTTATAGTGAAGTTTATTCCTAGCGCTAAGAGAACAATTATTACAAGAGCCATTCCAAGAAGTTTGAATCTTTTACTTCTTAAATCCTTCTGTTTGTAATTATCTATTCTCATTCCTTGAACTCCCCTACTCTTTTTTCTCCCTCCCATAAGGGATACTTTAGAAGCTATTTTCTTGTACCACTTCTTTCTTCCAAATTTTTGAGATATGTTTTCTTGCAAATTAGAAAATTTCTCTGAAAGAAATGCTCCGACCTTCTTAAAGAAAGGCGCAACTTTCTTCCATATCCCTCCAGCAAAAACTTTAATCTTATTTAACCTCTCTTTCGCTTTTAGTTTTTCCCTAAAGTCTTGTAATGTAGTTTGGCCATCTCCCTTTTTAATGTCTTTAAGCTTTCCAATTGGTTTGAGAATTTTTTCTGTGTTCTCTTTAACTTTCTCAACAACTGGAGAAGATTCCTTTTTAACTTTTACTGGGAGTTGTTCCTGTACTACTTCTTTGGTTGGCTTCTCTTCCTTCTCTTGAACGAGATAAAGTAAGGAATTAGTGCCTTCTAATTTCTCTCCTAATGTCGTTAGATATTTCCATAAAGATTTACCACCTTTAGAACGGGATAGCTCCGGGAAAGATTCTTGTAATAATCCTGCAGAGGAAACCATTAAGACATCTTCATTTCCTAATGCAATTCCTGCAGTGTTAGCATTCTTCTCCTTTAATATGTCTGATATATTTACGAGGTTGTCGTTTTTGAAACTAAAAACATCTCCTTCTCCAAAGAGACCTACATATACTCCCTCCTGTTTTACAAGGACTATGGTAAAGCTTACATCTATTCCTGTTTTTTCTAATTCTTTGTCATGTTTAATTAGTTCTTTTACTTTTTCTACACCGCTGTTTATGGAGTCTTTTAGAGATTCGTTTGTGGTTTCAGATATGGAATAGAGGTAACCATCTACTATGCTGTCCCAAACAAATTTTGCTACTCTTTCTACATTTACATCTTTTTCAGCTTGAATATTTAAGAGAGCAAAGATATCTCCTTCCTTCGGGGTCTTCTTTTCGCTCTTTTCGTAGTAGTGTTTGAATATTGAGGTGTAAGAGCTTTTATCCTTGTTGTTGGATATATATTGTTTAGCTATTGTTTTCATACTATGTAAGAATTACGAACAACAATGAAAGTAAAGTACCTACTATTACGGCTATCATGTGCATTGCCATCATCTGTTTTATCATTTTGTTTCTTGGGGTTTTGTATGTGTCTGACAATATTCTGACTCTTAGATAGAGGAATGTAGCAAAGAGGATATTGCCTATTAAGATGAAGATTATGGGGATTTTGAGGACAGAGAGGAGTTCAAAGGAGAACACATCTGTTCCAAATTCTAATTGTTTTAACATTTCCATTGTGTCCATTATATTTCTCCCTTCTTTTTAGAATCTAATAGGTCATACAAGGTATCTTGTATGACTCTTGGTTTCCCTATTGAATTAAACTCTATTTCCGGTGTAGCTCCTGCTGTTTGGAAGTAGACTGTTCCTACATCAAAGAGGCTTCCTACAAGTCCTAGTTGTTTGTGTGTAATGTCTTCTATTTTCTCCAATCTAGCTTCGGAGAGGCTGTGAGAGACGACAGAGGTGAAATCTAGATCTATTATCCTCTTGTCTGTAATTATGTTTACATTGTAAAACCATCTTATGAATGCATACACAATTACACTAAGGGATAGTGTTAGACATGGAATAAAGAAAGCCAAGAATAGGACCATATTCTCTGAGAAGGAGGTATCTAGTAAAGCAAATAAAAATGGAAAGAATAGTATTATGAATGATACTGCTACGAATGGTAGGTATTTTATCCAATGGGATCTTACTACTAGTATTATTTCTTCGTCTTTTTCTTTACCGTAGAAGGATAGATCTTTAGGGAATGGTAAAAAGTAAGGATTTTCTTTATTGGTTAGGTTTTCTGTAAAGGTTTTACCTAAATTTCTAAACTTTTTTGGAATTAGATTGGGGTTTTCTCTCTTTGCCATATGATAATAATAGCATATATGTAAGTTAAAGAAATAGGGAAACTGAGGATTTTTACCAGTTTAGTAGTATCGTTTCTCTACATTGAAGTAACCATATGTAGACTGTTGCTGTATCCTCATATGCCCAGGGGCCATCTGATTGTAAATATCCTTAAAGAACATCCCAGACACATCGATAACTCCTCTGTCTGTTGTGAAAGAGACGTTTGTAGTATTTCCATTAGATAATGCAGTAGCAACTGCAGTGATTGAATTTACTGGGCTCTTTAAGAAACTTTTAAGCTGAGCCGATGTATATGGAGTTTTGTCCGCCCTACCATAATCCAATCTTCCTGGACACTTACCATAGTCACTTGGTAATAGCCTAGACTTGTCGGGGGAACCTGTAACTCCTATGTCATTTTTAATTAGATAGGCATTTACAAGATCAACCATCTCCTGGGGACTTAACCAAGGAGTATGTCCACAATTAGTCCCAGTTGAGGAGTAGCCCTCTGTATACCAAGATTTATAGAACCAACTCACACCAGAGACTCTTTCCCACGCGTCATTAAACCAATTACTTCCTCCTCCACTTTGAGTATCCCATATCCCACCATTAACCCATCCACCATGAACAGCAGCATATTCTGTAGCAACAGGTGCACCGGAGCCATCAACGAGAACCATCCCCTTGGTCTCTGCAACAGCAGTAGCCCATGCTCCAGTATATAAGGCAGGATTAAAAACCTGACAACTTTGAGTTGTACAAATTCCATAATCCCCGTTATTTGTCCTCCTTACTGCATATGTCCTTGCTGCAATGACTTGAGCTTTAAGAACATCCATATTGTCAGTGGTGTTCCATGAAGGAATAATTTCGTGAATTCCTAACAAATAATAATCCTCGAAAGATTTGGTCCCATAGCCATCAATGGAGATATCTGACATAATTGCCTCCGATTTCCCGTTTATAACAACAGTTCCAGTTCTGATAGTTTTACCTGGATAATAAGCACTAAGAATTTGCTGGTATGTTTGTCCAGCATCATTTCTTGCCTTTGCCCCCCACTGACTCATTCCGTTTCTATGTGTGTATGCTCCTATTGAGAAGACTCCGAAATGACCAACAGGGGCCTGCGCTATTGAAGTCCCGGTCTCTGTTCCAACATACCCACCAGTGGAAATAAACCCAGCACTCCTAGCCGCTATTAATGCTGCCTGAAGTTGAGATACTTTCTTACTTAAATCCGTTATCTCTGCACTTAACCCACTCTTCGCTGCCACCTGTGCACTCAACTCTGCTTGTAACTTAGCCCTCTCATCTGCAAGCAACTTATATGCTTCATCCAAACCAGCCCTCTCTTCATCTAAATCTTCTTTCTCCTTATCTAACTCTGCCTTACTCTCTGCTAATGAACTAAACTCCCCCCCTATCTTCTCTGCTTCCCTCCTTAACATAGAAATAGTACTCTGTTTAATAAACAAAGTTTCTACAATATTCGACCAACTATCCCTATTAAGAAAGAAATTAGCTAACTTATACCTACTCTCCATATACAAATCACCAGAGACATCATCTATTAACTCCTTAGTCTTTGCTAGCTGATCCTGCTTCTCTTCTATCCCCTTAACCTTCTTATCTATCTCCTCCTCTGTCTCCTCTATACTCTCCTCTAAAGTAGTAATCTCTGCTGTTAAAAGATTTATTTTTTGAGAAACCGAATAGTTACTATTACTAATCTCTGCTATCCTAGCTTCTACACTCTCTAATACACTCTCCTTCTCCTCAATTTCTTTTTCTTTTTCCGCAATCTGCTCCTCTAATTCCTCTACGGTATTAGAATAAACAGGATGATTAAAAAGAGAAAAAGAATATATCCCGAAGAAGGAAACTATTAAAATGTTAAAAACTATTTTGGACAGTTTTGACATATTGAAATTATACCATTAGCTCTANNATATGGCATAAATATTATTAGACCCGTTATAACAGATACTAAAGCAGTAACTAAAACCGCACCAGCACTTACATCCTTAGCATATTTAATATTCACTTTATAGTCCAAGGAAACAGTATCACAGAGTGCTTCAATTGCACTATTTATCGTCTCAGCCACAAACACCATGGAGATTACTAAACTAAGTGCTATCCAGTCGGTATAAGAAATTTCAAAAGCTATCCCAGCCAAAATTACAACAAAAGCCATTATTAAATCTATCCTGAAATTTCTCTCATTCTTGAATATTAACTTCAAACCACTTCTAGCATGTCCCTGACTCTTAAAGAAGTTCTCCGCCTTGTACTTGTTGTTCTTCATACCTAGGAAAGAAATTTAATAACTATTTCTAATATTCCAAAAATTACTAAAACAATTACCAAACCTAAGATAGCCCACGTAAGTGTTCCTTGAGCTTGCTTAACCCTACTAGGATCTCCTCCAGAGATAATCCACATATACCCTCCCATAACTACAAAAACAAGGGAGATTAGGACTGCTACTGGGAAAAGATAGCTCGTTACTTTCTCTACAATTGGCTCTATATTCTCGGACAATCTTGCCGGTTCATCTTGTGCAAATACAGGACTTGCTAAAAAGAATACTGGGAAAGCTATTATTTTTGTAAAAAATTTTTTCATTAATTCAGTGTTAAAACTTCGTCTATTATAAACTCTATGATCTTAGGAGACAAGAAAACTATTACCAAGCCTACAAGAGAAAAAGTTAAAGATCTGGTAGCACTCTTAACTTTCTCTTCATCTCCCATTGAAAAGATATATTTAAATCCTGACATAACCAAAGATGCAACAACTAGTAAGACGGAAAGTGACATGGCAAGTTGGACAACAAAAAAAGCAAACTCTTTTAAGTCTCCGAAACCTGTGAAATTAAGGGATTGCAAATCTATAAGCATCTCTTTTAAATATTTAAGAGTTTATTCTTAACCCGCAATGAGAACTCTGTTAAGCACGAATTCTACTAAGATTACTGATATGAAACAGATTACTAATCCTACGATTGCATATGTTAATGTCTTAGTTGCTTTCTCTATCTTCTGCTCATCTCCTGCTGCTGTGATATATGAATATCCTGCCGCTATTAAAATTGCTACGCAGACCAAAGCTGCTAAAAGGATTACTAATCTAATTACTCTCTGTGCTAAACCTAGGACATCCTCGTCTCCTCCAAGTGGATCATCTGGAAGATATGTCCCCAATCCTGACTGAGCTTTTACAACTCCTGTCCAGTAGAGACTAGATACTGCTCCTGCTGTTGCTCCTAGTGCTTTAGAAATTTTCATATATATACTATTTAAAGGTTATATTAATGTCACAATTATAACTAATGGCTTAGGAACTTGCAATACTACTTAAGAATTAAAAGTCCCCTCTTTCAAGAGGGGACTACATTTACTATCTAATAGGAACTATATCCTTAACCTGAGATGAGAACCCTGTTAAGCACGAATTCTACTAAGATTACTGATATGAAACAGATTACTAATCCTACGATTGCATATGTTAATGTCTTAGTTGCTTTCTCTATCTTCTGCTCATCTCCTGCTGCTGTGATATATGAATATCCTGCTGCTATTAAGATTGCTACGCAGACTAAAGCTGCTAAAAGGATTACTAATCTAATTACTCTCTGTGCCATGGTTAGGATATCCTCATCTCCTGTGGGAGAAGGGGGAACGAAAATGTCTAGGTCGGTTTGAGCTTTGACTACTCCTGTCCAGTAGAGACTAGAGACTGCTCCTGTTACTGCTCCTAATGCTTTAGAAATTTTCATATATTTTTTTATTTAAATATTATTTTATATATTTTCTATAATTATTATATAGAACTCTTACAGGGTATACAACTATTTCGGCTCAGGAGTAGCAGGGATATAGCCCGTTCCACCAGTCCCAGAACCTCCCCCCACATCATCTTTGGCGACATCCAAAACAAAGCCGACTATCATTCTTGCCATAAAGACTATTATCATTCCAACAATAGCAGCTGTTAGGGTCTGCTGTGCTTTCTTTACTTTCTCAGGATCTCCAGAAGAGGTCATAAATCCATAACCTGCCGCCACTATTAGGGCTACAGCTACAAAGGCAGAGAACAAAACAAAGAAATTAATTCCTACCCATATTCTTTGCTCAACCAAGCTTTCAAAAGTAATCTCCCCTTGCCATTTGATTAGAAGCTCTCCTATCCCCATTATATCTACCATTCTGTATATAACCTTCTAAAATAAATTCTTACTGTGTATTATAGACCCCTAGACCCAATGTATCACTCAATAAGACAAGTATAACAACTGAAAGAACAACTATAAAGAACCCTATTATTGCATTAGTTAAAACCTCTTTCCCTTCCTTTAATTTATCTGGATTCCCCTGACTAGAAATAAGCATATAGCCCGCATAGACAACTAGAACAACAAGACAGAGAACTGCTACGGGGACGGCAATATCGACAATTGCATTTATAACGTCTTTTACCCCCTCTATTCCCTCTCCTGTTCCCAGCTCTTCATTTCCCTCCAAATCTCCTACTCTGCCTCCTATCTCGCCTCCAAGGCTCTGAGCGTAGGCCTTCTGTACAAAAAAATTGTGGATTTTAAGTATTAATTCCATGGTTCCAATTATACTATATCAACTATAACTCTGCATACTTACATATAGAATTGTAATCACAATATCTACATAGAAAGCCTGGCGTCGGTGCAAACTTCCCTTCCTTAACCAAATCTATAACCTCAACAACCTTCTCCTTTGCTAACTCCCTTCGCTCCGGAGAGAGATCTACCTCTAATTTCTTCCCCGTTTCAACATAAATATATTCTGCTTTTACAACCTTCAAACCTAATTTCTGTTCTGCAAAAAGAGCATACAGAGGAAGTTGCAAATCGTCTTTAACATCCTTTGCCTCCTTTTCCTTTCCTGTTTTGTAATCAACAATCTTTACCTCTGTTACATCTCCATTCTTTCTTACAAAATCTATCCTGTCTATTTTCCCTACAAAAACAGTTGAACCAACATGAACATCAAAAGATTCTTCCAACCTCATTGGGCTTTCATCTTTACTAAACACCTCGTCATAATAGTTCTCCATTATCCCTACCCCTTCTTTCCTTCTCTCCTCCTCCTGCTTACTGCTCTCGTAACCAGTACTTACCCAGTGCTTTTCATATAACTCAAGAAGTTCTTCCTTCGTTGGGACATCTGTTATTCCCTCAAGTCCACTCTGGGATTGTCGTAAGAGGGAGTAAAAATCTTTCAGGGTGTTATGAACTGTAATCCCAAAAGAGAGTGCAGGACTAGGTTTCTGAGGGACTCTTAAAACATATGCATACTCATACTGTCTAGGACACGTCTCATATATTTTTAGCTGAGAATAACTAAATCTTTTTGCTAGACCTAACTTTTTAGGATCCTCTAGGATTGCCTCAAAGTCGTCATTTTCTATTACAGTCATCTTTAATTCCTTCCCCATTAAATTATCTACCTCTGTCTTTGCAAATTCTTCTTCTACATCTCTTTCTAATATCTCATTAAGAAATATACTTGGCTTCTTCTTTCTCTTGCCATCTCCATAGAAGTATGCCGCAGAGAGGAAAAGTCTCTCCTTTGCTCTTGTTGCTCCTACATAGAACAATCTTCTCTCTTCCTGGATATTTAATTCACCATCACTAATCTCGTAAGGCATAGTCTCTTTAATTAATTCTTCTGGAATAGGAATAGCATCTGGTCTATTTCTTGAAGGGAATCTCTGGGCTACGAGATTCACTAAGAAGACGACCGGAAATTCTAGACCCTTTGAACCATGCACGGTCATAATATTCACAGCGTTCAGTTCATCCATATCTACTTGATCGACCAAAGGAGACTCCCCTATCTCAATACTGTAATTAAGAAAATCTACATACTCATAGATATTAGATTCTGGGTTATCTTTCTCGTAGGTTTTAACTAGTTCAAAAAACTTATTAATGTTTTTTACTGCGAAGAGATTCTCATTACTCTCCTCTTCCATGAAGGATTTGATGTAGTCGCTCTCCGTGACGAAATCATAGAGAACTTCTAGAACAGGCCTATTATCTTTAACCTTCCTAATGGCAACATCTATTCTTTCGAGAAGATTGCCGACTCCAGCAATAGCTCTAGGGGAGAGAATTTCAGTTAGCTCTTCGTTCTCAATATTATTAATCTTTTCGTACTGCTCTTTGATATCTCCTTCACCCAGTTTAATTCCCCATAAAGATTCTAACTCCTCAAAAAGTGTTGTCTTGTTAGATCTCGCCCTCTTATTCATTTCTAGATATTCTCTTGGAGTAAGCCCCCATATTGGCATAGAGATTAATCTATACATAGAAATTTCATCTGAATAGTCTATTAGGATTCTTAAGAAGGCAATAATATTCCTTATTTCCTCTCTAAAATATAATCCTCTCGAACCACCTAGTTTGTATGGAACTCCCCTATTTCTAAGTGCTTGTATAAATGTATCTGCATGAGCATTTGCTCTTACAAATATGGCAATGTCTGAAAATTTGTACTGACCTTCCTCATTTAAGAAGAATGATTGGCCCTTCTCGTCAAAACTTTGTACGGAACTCCCTTCTATTAGAAGCTCTTCATAACCTGTTAATCTCAGTATCTCCTCAACTACTTTCTCCGCTTCTTTCATTTCGTTCTCTTGAACAAGTAGGCGAACTACTTTATCTTCTTCTTCAAAAGCTCCTCTTGCTATTAATTTCTTATTTATCTTTTCCGTGACTTCTAACCTATTAGGGTTGTTATTTTTAATTAAAGCATAGGAGGCATCTAGAATCTCTTGTCTGGATCTATAATTTTCTATAAGGACTATTTCCTTAGCATCTGGATACGTTTCTTTAAATTGTAAGATGTTAGAGATTGCTGCACCCCTAAACTTATATATAGCCTGGTCGTCATCTCCCACGACTGTTAGAAGTGGTCTTTTCTTCCCTTTCTCTTTTTTACTTTCTTTTGCATCTTGTTTCTTTGCATCCTTCTCTATCTCTTCCCCTAATACCAAGGTATTAACCAACACATTCTGTGTATAGTTAGTATCTTGGAATTCATCTACTAAGACATATTTAAACTGCTTTCTATATTTAGCTAGAATATTTTTTCTCTCTCTAAAAAGTTTCAATGTCAAAAGTATTAAGTCTCCAAAATCTACCTTGGAGTTTTCTATTTTTAAGTCAGAATATTTCTTATATGTCTCTGCTAATTCATTTACTCTTTCGTATTCCTCATTTTCTTCCTTTGTTCCTTTTGGCAAGGTGCTTGCATACTCTAAATAATCTCTTGGAGAAACATCCTCGTCCTGAAGTCTAGAGAAATGCCTGATAAGGTCGTTTATAAATTTGGTCGGATTTCCCCTAGGTCTTAAAGTCTTGAGGGGAAGGTCGTAGAAATGTCTTCTTAGAAAGATGTATGACTGTGTAGTAGACATAAGAGAGTAGCCTCCATCTAGTCCAATGTTATAACCATCTTCCCTCAGGATCTTGTCACAGAAGGAGTGAAAAGTAGATATTACTGGTTCTTCATAACCATATTCCATTTCAAGATCTACTCTGTCCTGCATCTCTTGGGCCGCCTTTTCTGTGAAGGTTAGAGCTAAAATTTGAGAGGGTTTCGCTCTTCCCTCCTTCATGATATTTATTATTCTCTGTGTTAAAACTGCTGTTTTCCCTGTTCCTGCACCTGCAATTATTAAAAGATCTCCATCACTGTATTCGACTGCTTTCTTCTGGTTTTCGTTTAGTCTAATTTGAGACATTTACTGTATAGAGAGGAATAAAGTTACTAGATAGAGAATTACTCCTAGGAGGATTGCTACTATCAGAGCTGTCCATAATTTCCCAGAGGGAAGCTTTGCTACTGCTTCTACAAAATACTCCTTAAAGTTTTTCTTTTTACTTTTAGACATTTTATTTGTTAATTAATTTATTTTGCTAACTCTCTTAAAACTTTTACTTCCTCTTCAATTGTCTTCGGAGATTTCATAGCAGGGGTTTCAAGTATAAAGGGCATGTTTTTGAATTTGTCATATTTAAGAATTTTCTCAAATGCTTCCTTCCCAATATTTCCCTCTCCTAAGTTTGCATGCCTATCTTTGTTTGAACCACATTCTGGCATAGAATCGTTTAGGTGAATACTCTTAACAAGGTCTATGTCTAGAATATCCTCTATATCCTTAACTACTTTGTCAAAATCATTGACCCAATCATAGCCTGCGGCAAAAGTGTGTTGGGTATCTAGAACATAACCCACTCTTTCCTTGTCCTTAACTCCATCTCTAATTTTCTTTAGCTCTTCAAAATTTCTACCAAGGTTGGAGCCTGTGCCTGCGGTTGTTTCTACAAGAAGTTTCTGATTCCCAGGCACCTCATCTAGTACCCATTGTATTCCCTGAGAGATTCTTTCTAGGCTTTCTTCGTAATCTAATTCTTGCTGAGATCCTGGGTGGAAACAAATACCAAGGATTTCTGTCTTTAATTTCTTTTCCTTTATTTTCTCTGCCACTCTCTCTGCAAAATCTAAGTAGACAACTAAGCCCATCTTTCCAAGATGGAAAAGTTTTTTATCATCTCTTGCTAGGTTTGTGAGGTATATTCCATGGATTAAAATCTTCTCGATTCCTGAGTTTTCCAGTTCATTAATAAATTTTTCTATCTCTTCCTCCTCTATTTTCTTAGTAGCCCATCTCATAGGGGTGGTTGGCATCATTTGGATGGTATTTACTCCATACTTTTTTCCATTCTTTATTGAATTTTCTATTCCCCCAGAGGAAGATACGTGTATTCCTAGGTACATGCCTTATTCTAGCATAGATAATGACAATGCAGTATAATTATGGCTGTTTGGAGAGGTGCCTGAGTGGTCGAAAGGAGCTCACTGCTAACGAGCCGTAGGTCATAATAGCCTACCGAGGGTTCGAATCCCTCCCTCTCCGTTTTCAAACTTTTTCCCCTTAGATTACCTCAATACTATCCATCACAGAATCTAAAAGTAGAAGATCTGCTTCACTAGGTTGCCCTACTATTTCTACACTGTAGATGTTTGCCCCCTCAGTCCCAAAACCACTGTCATAAACGAAGGAGAGTGTCTCAAAATTCAAGACTGCCGCATCCAAGCCACATAATGGGTGGAATTTGTTAGGGTTGTCGTTATCTAGGTCGTTCCAATAGAGATCTGTTCCAACTCTTCTCCCTCTAAAATCTATAAACTCAAATGCTGTATAGTCTTCATCTGCTATTTGAACTACAACTGGCATTGGCTCCTGAGGTGTAGTCCCAACATTAAAATCTGTTGTTCTTTGGTTAATCTCGCCTATGTAAGCTTGAGGGGTGTCAGAGAACTGAGCCACAGTAGAACATAGATTTGTTCCTCCTATCCCCATTACTGCATAAACTTTAAGAATTTCATCCCCACTATCTGTTGAGATGGAGATTCCTGTTAATCCATAGTAATCTGTCATTTCCATAAGGGCATCCGAACCAAACCCATCTTCATATTCAATAATCTCCCATCCTTGGGGAATTTCTGCAGCTATGTAATCTCCTGAGAGCTCTACTGTCTGAGCCTCTTCTACCTCTTCCTCGATCTCCTCCTCTTCTTCCTCCTCTACCTCTTCTTCTATCTCCTCTTCCAATATCTCTTGCTCATCTGCATTCTCTGCTTCCTGATTTAACTTAGAGAAAGAATACCCTGCATAAACACCCGCCGCTAACAGAGCAATCCCCATAATAATTACAACAACCAAGACAGGGAACTTTTTCTTAACCTCTTTCCCCATCTCACTCCCCTGCGCTTCGGGAGCAACCTTTGGAGACTCCTCCTTAGGGCTACTTTGTTCTCCCTGTGCTTGGAGAGGCTTTTTAATTTCAGTATTATCCTGCATTTAAATAAATTTTAAATTTAATATATTTCATTGTAGCACAGCTTTAACAACAGAGAAATGTTAAATTACAAGGGAATTTGTCTTAATCGTGGTAAAATATATAACTAAGTTTATTTCAAACTAATATGAAGTACGTTTATCTATATATCCTTACCTTTATTGTCTTTCTGGCCATAGATTTTGTGTGGCTTAATTGGATAGCAAAGAATCTTTATTCAGAAAAAATAGGTCATCTGTTAGCAGAGAATCCTAATTTGATTGCCGCAGGTGTCTTCTACCTCCTTTTTGTCGCAGCTTCCCTAGTTCTTGCAGTTTTACCTGGATACGAAGCACAATCCTTAACAAAAACAATTATGTTAGGAGCTATCTTTGGAATGATAACTTACGCAACATATGATCTTACAAATCTTGCAACACTTAAAGAGTGGCCATTATCTGTAACAATTATAGATATTATCTGGGGGACTTCCCTATCAACAGCAACAGCGGTTGCAGGTTACTACATAGCTAACTTTTTAAATGTTTAATATGTCAGAATTCTTAAATCTAATTGCTATCGTTTCCATTGCCGTAGTCATCTATATGACTGTTCTTTATGTTATCTCAACAATTAAAAAGAGAGCTGACATAGTAGATATCGGATGGGGTCTCGGGTTCATATTAATCGCTTTAGTATCTCTTTTTAGCAGGGAGGTTCTAACAAACAGGATGATACTTGTCACTCTACTAGTTATTTTCTGGGGCTTAAGACTTGCTATACACATATATTCTAGAAACAGAGGTAAAGATGAAGATTACAGGTACCAACAATTTAAGAAAGATTGGGGAGATAGCTTCTTAATAAGATCTTACTTCCAGATTTTTCTTTTTCAGGGGTTGTTAATGCTTATTGTTTCTTTACCAATTACCTTCATATTTTCTTCTTCCTACAGTCCTTTGGTAATCTTAGATTATGTTGGACTCGCAGTCTGGGGGTTGGGATTCATGGTAGAAACTCTCGCAGACATGCAACTTACAAGCTTCATAGAGATGAAGAAGGCTGGTGTTGTTAAAAAGAAATTTGCAGATATTGGGCTTTGGAAATATTCTAGGCATCCTAATTACTTTGGAGAGATTTTACAGTGGTGGGGAATTGGAATTGTTGCTCTCTCTGTCCCTATGGGATACATATCCCTGATAGGACCAGCAGCAATAACATATCTTTTAATTTTTGTTTCAGGAGTTCCTCTGTTAGAAAAGAAATTTAGAGACCATCCCGAGTGGAGTGAGTATGTTAAGAGAACAAACAAGTTAATACCACTTCCAAAGATAGGGAAAGGATTATCATCTGAGGATAAATAATATATAATCCAAGTATGGAAAAGAACGAAAACAAACTCAATCCTTTCCTTCTTGGTCTGAGTATCACTCTCGGAACAATAGTTGTCGGTTTAATCAGTTATATTTTCTTTACTTCCAATATAAAACTTCCATGGCAAGAAGAGGATCGTTGTGAGTATGCGGGTTGGGCATATGCTCACGGAGAGACCTTTGACTCCACAGATGGTTGCAATGTGTGCGTTTGCAATGACGGAGCAGTAGCTTGCACAGAGATGGCTTGTGAAGGCCAATCTTCTGAAGATTTAAATTAAAAATTTAATAATAATGGAAGTACAAGAGAACCTCCGGAGGAATCCTCAAGAGGATTATCTCAGGAAAAATTCCCAAAATAATTCCAAGGGGAAAGACCTTGGGATTGCAGTCTTGAATATTCTCCTCGCAATAGTAACTGTCATCCTTCTAGGATATATTGCCTACAAAAATGGGTATATAGATTTAGACAATATCCTTAATATACAGAGAGAGGAGGAAGGAACAGAGGAAGAATCCTCAAATCCGACAGACTTTGGCTTAACGACTTTTGAAGGAGATTACTTCACTGCTGTTTTACCACTAGAGTGGACCATTACAGAATACAAAGATGGAGAAGGAACAACTATGATTTCTTCAGAAGGTCCCACATACACTGGCCTGACGGGAATAGTTATAGCAAACAATGAGGAAGAGATAATGAAGATAGAAGGGGTCTCTGGCATTGGCTTTATTGGTTGCCCTGAACTTCCCAAATTTGAAGACACAGATCCGGATTACGAAGAGAAGCAGGAAGATTTAGTAAATGAGATAGGTGGAGAGATTCAATATTTAGATTTTACAGAAACACCCTACTCTGAATTTACTTGGTTAGACAAAACGGTCAGAAGAGTTCAAACAGCAATATATTACGACACAATAGAAGGAGATAACTACTTCCAGCCTCAATGCGAAGTTTCTTTCTTAAGAATAGAAGACCTTGGATTTGAAGACGAAGGGGGTAACCGGGGAGACACCTATATGTATACAATTTCTGAGGAGGCAACAGAGGAACAATTAGAGAATCTGGATAAGGTCCTAACAAGTATGTCAGTTATTTAGAAGAATTCTTTTCTTTAAAATTCTTCTTTGCAGATATGTGGTAGAGAACCATTGTTATTAATATCCCTAGGGAGAGAATAAGCTCTGCAATCTCGTATTCTTGGGGGCCAACTCCCCTACTACTTACAATCTTAAGATTTATTGTTGTTGCGAAAAAGTAGAGGAAAAGATAAGGGGGAACTGTAAAATATCTTAAATATTTTCTGATTCCTTTTTTGATCTTGAAAACCTTGGTTAGAATACAAGCAACAAACCAACTAAAGATTCCATATGCCCCTATTCCTAAATACATATAACCTACTTTACTGTGTATCGGTACAAAGTTATGTAAATTAGTTTCAGATTGAACATTCTTCTTAAGAACTGGAATCTCTGTTTCGCCATCGAAAACACCATCTGCCTCTATACCAAATAATCTCTGTCCCCAACTAATCTCTTCTCCTGCTACAAAAAGAAAACCTAAGGAAAGCATAAGAAATATAGCAGACATGATTTTAGAAACTTTCCTGAATCTGAGAGATAGTAAGAAGGCAAGGATTGAAGAAGAAACATATGCTAGAACTTGTAACCACTCTATTAGATTGTCCTCTCCTCCTATTCTTTTATACAGAGGATAACTATTTGTACCTAAAAGATACATTCCCAAGATGATTAATATTGGGAGGATAGCTATTAAAATTATAACTGGGATACGTACTTTTTTGTCTTTTATTATTTTTTCATTAAAGGGTATGAACATATTTGAAAATGATACCAAAAGCTCAAAGAAAATTAAATTGAAAGAATAGCTAAGAACATAAGAATTTTTCTTTATCATGGTGGAGACGACGGGAATTGAACCCATGTCCAAAAGCTTTGTTTAGTACCATGTACAAACATAGTTAACCCTGTATAGTAAGATATTTCTAAAAAGGTTAACAAAAAGAAATATCCCCTCGGTTATAAATCTAGGAAAGTTACCCTACCGACCAAATAACCAACCGTACCCTGATAACGACTATCTATAATTCCCTACCAGGGAAAGGAATAATAGACACTAGCCAAAATAATTAGCTAGACCTTATGCAAAGTTATAAGCATAAGCAGGAGCTGCAAAAGCTGCTCTTAACTTAGCTGTAAACTCGTTAGCAAAGGCGACAATCTTATTTTCTACACTTAAGCTGTGTGTTGAATAACGAATCAACGACCGGTTTGTGATAACTAAACGCAATCTTCTGTCGAAAGCCTTACGTCCCCATATTGATAAAGAACAACAGTATTATAGCATTTATAGCCTCTTTTTTAAACCCTCGGAATAATCCCTCTTTCCATAAGTATGCTATATTAAATACTATGCAAATCATTGGAATAACAGGAACAAATGCTGCTGGAAAAGGAACTGTCGTAGATATCTTGAAACAGGATTTCGGCTTTAAACACCTCTCTGTCAGAGATTATCTTGCCAAAGAAGTGAAGAGACGAGATCTAGAAGTGAATAGAAATACCCTCATAGCAACAGCAAATGACATAAGACAAAACCACTCCCCTAGTTACATAGTGGAAGAGCTGTATAAAGAGGCTGAAAAATTACAAAAACCTGTTGTTATAGAAAGCATTCGTACAGAAGGTGAAGTTGAAGCTCTACAGAAAAAACCAAATTTTATTCTAATTGCTGTTGATGCAGATAGAAAAACAAGGTATGAAAGATCCTTAAAAAGAAATTCTGTGACGGATCATCTAACCTATGAAGAATTTATAGAAACAGAGAAAAAAGAGATGAATTCCCAAGATAAAGGAAAGCAAAACCTTATGAAATGTATAGAAATGGCTGATATTGTAATCCTTAACAATGGAACAATAGAGGATTTAAGAGAAAAGGTTAAAACCTACTTAGAAACTATAAAATCTATTACCCTTTCCCGTTAGCTCTTTCTACCAATTGCTTGTAATAATAACCACTCTTTTTAATCTTCCTCTCAAAAGTTTTCCTGTCTACTTCAACTAAACCAAACCTAGGCCAAAAACCTTCTGCCCATTCAAAATTGTCCAACAAAGACCAATGAAGATATCCAAAAAGATCAACACCCGAATCTAAAGCATCTTCCATCGCTCTGTAGGTCTCATCTAACCACCATTTTCTATATTTATCTTCCCTATCTGCCAATCCATTCTCGGTAATAATAACTGGAAGATCATATTTCTCTTTTAAGTCTTTCATAACATAAAAAATAGAATATGGTTCCATTCCCCAACTCATATCATTTTTCTTTTTTAATACATCCTTCTGTCCCAAAATTCCAATCTCTGCATGCTGATAAAAATTAAGACCAATAAAATCCATATATCCCTTTATCCTATTAAGAAAGAGGTCATTCGAAAAATATTTAAATACAGAGGCTATTAATTTATTAATTAACCTATCCTTATATCCCTTAACATACTGATTATTTTTGACAATTCCTACCTTTAAATTAGGATTAATCTCCTTGAGAACCTTATACCCAGCCTTATGCATATTTACAAAGGTAATAAAGCAAATTTTTAAGAATTTGATTATATTCTTTTTCCCTGGAGGCCACTTACCTATCAAATAACCACAGGAAGATATCACTGTAGGTTCATTTATTGTCATCCAATACTTCACATCCTGTCCGAAATTTTCTCCTAATACTTTCACATACCTCTCAAAATATTTAACAACATTCTTAGCCTCCAAACCTCCCTCCTCTACTAACCACAAAGGTATGGGCCAATGCCAACACGTAAGGAAAGGCTCTATATTGTTATCTCTTAATTCTTTAATTAACCTTCTGTAATAATCTAATCCCTCTTTGGAGAATTCCCCTTTGTTAGGTTCTATCCTAGACCAATCTATAGAAAATCTATAACTATTAAGCCCTAACTCTTTTAACAACTTAACATCCTCTTTATACCTATTAAAACTATCTGCTGCTTTTCCGCTTATGTAATTATCGTATTCACAAGCATCTTTAAGATTCTCCTCACCTATTGGATGATTAAAAAATCCTTTTTTACCAGCTTTATAAAATTCACTCTCTGTTTTTGCATGATCTTTTTCCCATACACTCCAGTCATTAAGAAGTCCTCCCTCTATCTGATGGGCAGAAGTAGCTGCTCCCCAGAAAAAATCTTTTGGAAATTTTATAGACATATATTTATTAGTTCAGACGTTATTAATTAATCTTTAATCTTTGTTTCTCATCTTTCGGACACTCTCCCACATACCAATCCCTGCTGCGATAGAGAGATTTAGAGAATCTATATCTTCCCCGTGTTCGATGTAAACACTTTGTCCGATATCTTTAAACTTGTCCGGAAGACCCTTTCCTTCATTTCCAAAAACCAAGGATATCGGTTCTTTAAATTCTATTTCTCTTATTTCCTTAGCTCCCTCAAGTAAGAATGGATAATTACTCCTACTGGGGTATTTTTCAATATATTCTTCCCACGTTTGGAAATATTCAAAGTTTATTCTGAATAATGCTCCCATCGTAGACCTCACAACTTTAGGATCGAAAACATCTACTGCTGGTTCTACTATAGCTAAGTTCCTATACCCAAACCCTAACATTGTCCGAATTATTGTTCCAGCATTGCCCATATTCCTAGGTTCAACCAAAACAATATGGTTTTTCTCTTTTTCTAACTCCAAATCATATTTCTTAAAAATACCTACTACATAAGTATTTTCTTTAATAGCAAGCTTCTCTATTAGCCTATCATTAACCTCATAATGTATTCCCTCCTTCTTACAAATCTCCACTATCTCCTTAACTCCTTCACTCTCTACACTACCCTCCTGTAAAAGAACCTTTAAAACACTCTCCTTCCTATTCTTAAGAAGATCTAATGTGGGATATATCCCAAAGGCATATGAATGTGAAAATTTCTTCTGGTACTTTTTTAATTTCGGCATTAACATGTATATATACTACTTCTTTTTAGCTTTTTTTGCACCTCTGGTAGTCCCCAAGGCCTCGTAAACCTCGTTTATTGCCCCTATTAGTATTGCAACGTATGCAAAGAGTTCAACAATGTAAGAGAACTCTATTAGTTTTACATCTACAAAGAGGAAAGACATTACAAGAAATAGCTTTGCGAAGATGAAAAGAGATATAGAGAATATCTCCCAGAAGGTAAGATTGTCATATTTCCAATCCTTTTTCACAAAAAGAAGGAGAAACAAAGCTAAAAGAGTAAAGATAAGGGGAAATTCTAGAAGAACCCTATTGGCAACCGTTAATATTCCTAAGGTTGTCCCTATAATGATCAATATCCCTAATAGAAAGAAAAATATACCAAAAAGAAAGAATCCTCTTTTATCCTTACCTTTTAGAGAACTTCTGTAAAAGAAGAGATTCGCTATTATTATGGATAAAGCTCCAGATATTAGGGAAATTGTAGTTTCAAATTTATCAAACCAGAGAATCTCTTGAACAAAATAGGAAGCTCCTATTAAGAAACAGAGTGTTAAAAACATCATTAGAAACTGCAAAAAGACATGTGTTGGGTCTAGTTTTTTCTTTTTTACTACACTTTTACTCACTATTCTTTTCATCGAGATTATTTAAAAGTTTCCTTTAATAATATATCACAAGTCGTAGAAAAAGAACGAGGGTTAATAACTTAATTCCTATAGTACGGTATTGAGTGGATATAGTATTAAGTGGTGTCTAGATGTACTATTAGGACGGCATTTCTGCCCTTTCCTCTTCACTTATCCACAACTCTGTGGTTAATGTGTTTAACTGGGAAATTATTAATTAGGAAGTGAAAATACGGAGGGAGAGGGATTCGAACCCCCGGTCCCAAATAAATGAGACAAAGCATTTCGAGTGCTTCCCTTTCGACCACTCAGGCATCCCTCCTCTATTACTATTATATCAATAATTTGATTATATTAAGACTTTAAACAAGGAGATTATATTTAGCTTCGTTAAATTCGGACAAATGGGTATCCCCTATTACAACAACCTTCATCTCTATACTTCTTCTAGAGGAATATATTCTCCATAAGAGAGTTTATCTAACCATTTCCACTTTCTAATATCTTTGTAGAGGAGTTTGTCTTGTAATAGAACAAATATAGGATCCTTGTCTTTATCATTTACGAGGAATGTTAATACTCCAGGGAAATTTAAATTTGTTTCAACAAGAAGTAATATCTGGTCATCTTTCTTAGTAAAGTAAAAGCTTTTAAGCATAAACCATTCATAAAGCTTTGCTCCTGTATCTATCCCTCTAGCTGTAATTTTATGTGTAATCTTAACTGGTTTAGTAGTACCAGCAACGTACAAGAGGAAAAGGACAGACATAATGGCTACCATTAAAAGGTAATGCTTCATTATGGCTAGGTATAAGGAAAAAAGAAGAGTCATAACTATTACAATTAGGAAGCTTTTCTTCTCAAACTTTACAGGGGTTCTATCTGGAGCAGTCCATTCAAAAAGTTTAATGTTTTGCACTACTTTCTGCTTAGGAACTACATCCTCTTCCAGTTTTACCTCCTCATTAACTATTTCTTCCCTTCTTTTTTGTTTCTGAGCTTTCTTTGCTTCTATCTTAGCTTTCTTTATCTTTTCTTGCTTCTCTCTAAGAGATTTCTCTCCAGAAACAATATCTAGAAGCTTATCAAATTCATTCTTTTCTTCAGGATTTACTTTTTTAACATCTTTCTCTTTAGGCATATGTTTATCATATAACAAATGTGAATATTAAGACAACCAGCAGAATGGATATACCCCACATCCAATTAAGAATATGGAAGAAGTTAAGGATAAATACAATAAATATTCCAATGCTTATAAGAAAGGCTAATTTAATACTTTTAACAATCCTCTCCTTCTTACTCATTTCCTTTTTAAAGATGTGCAAGATTAAAAATATTAAAAGATTTAGTAAAGAAAAAAGAGAGAGAAAACTTACGAGCATTAATATGAAGATATTTATCCAGTTGTACTCCCCTATTTGGGTCATGGGAAGAAAGTTAGGATTGTTAAGTAAATAGTACCCGAATATAACAGAGGCTAGGAATATTGTAATAATTGTTAGTAAATATTTCATAATTGATTATTCTCTAGGTTTTAAGAGTACCCCCTCTCCTTAATATTATTCGCAATACTAAATTTTAATATATATTAGATGAATATTTTAATTATAGAGAATTCCTCTAACATTTCCCAATTGGTTTCAAGGACTCTGGATTCATATGGATATAAAGTCACACAAGATGACAAGACTTTTATAAGTAAGAATTTGGTTAAGAGAAAAATCTTTGACATATCAATTTTGAACACTAATCTAGGAGAAGGTGTTACAAAGGAGTTACTTAAATATATTGTTAGAGTAAGCCCAGAGAGTAAATTGCTAGGTATATGCAACAAGGGTAGTTGGGTAGAGAAGGTAGACTTTCTTAACAATGGTGGGGATGATGTTTTAACGTATCCATTTCCTGTTCAAGAACTAGTTGCCAGGATTCAATCTTTAGTTAGAAGACCTAAAAGTTATGTAGATAAACATCTATATATCGGAGACTTTATGTTAGATCTTAATACAAAGAGTGTTTACAAAGGAGATGAGGATATAGAGATAAGAAAAAAGGAATATGATCTCTTCGAATATTTAGTTAGAAACAAGGGCAGAACTGTATCAAGGTGTGAATTACTAGATCATGTTTGGGATTACAGGGAATATATTGGATCTAATACTGTGGATGTTCATATCAAGAGACTGAGGGATAAACTCCAAGACAGAAAAATAATAGAAACAGTCCATGGTATTGGATACAAACTAAAAGATTCTAGAAAGAGTTCTAAGCTATCCTAGAGCATCATAGGCATCACAAGATGTATGAACTCCTCATCACCTTTTATCTTGAATACTCCGGGTCTTACAGCCTCGGAACATTCAAAGATTAATTCATCGTTATCTACGTGATTAAGAATGTCTGTTAAGAGTTTAGAACTAAAAGCTATTTTAAGATCCTCCCCTTCTACTTTACATGGGAAATGGCTTTCATTCTTACCTAAATCTGCTTGTGTTGCTGAAAGAGATATCTTATCTCCTTTAGAATCTATATCTAGAATCATCTTATTTCCTAAAACAGATCTTGCAATAATATTTACCACCTTTAAGGAATTAAGAAAATCTTCTCTACCTATTTCAGATTTCGTCTTGTAACCAGTTGGGATTATCTGTTTGTACTCTGGGAACTCTCCATCTATTAATCTGGATATTAAATCTATATCTCCTACTCTAAACATAACCTGATTCTTATCCTCAATTAGATAAATCGAAATAAGCTCTTCATCTCCACCCATCTCGCTAATAACATGGGCAAGTTCATTGAGAGCCCTAACAGGAACCAAGAAACTCCTAGATTGTTTACCTTTTGCAGTCTTAATCACCTGCTTGGAAAGTCTTAAACCATCTGTAGCTACAAAGGAAACGCCATCTTCTTCAATTTCTACTTTAACTCCAGTTAAAACAGGTTTAATGTCATCTGTAGCTGCTGCAAAAGCAACTCTGTTTATAGCCATAACCAAATCCGCACTGTTTATCTGTATAAAAGGATCTTCTTTAGAAGCTATATCAGGGATACTAGGAAAATCATCAGAAGGCATTGTATTAAAACTAGCAGAATTATTAGAAGTTGAAATATTAAAATTCTGTTTCTCTACTTCAACATTAACAATCTCTTCTGGAATAGAATTCACAAATTCAGATAATTGCTTAGCAGGAAGAGTAATCTTACCTTCATCCTCAACATCAGCACCTATCCATGTGGTAATACTTAGTTCTAAGTCTGTAGCCTTCATAATTAACTTACCTTTCTCCGTTTGTAGAAAGATATTGTTAAGAATAGGTAATCCTGGTTTAGAACTTACTACTCTACTTAGTATATTTAAATACTTTGAGAATGTATCCTGATTGCAACTGAATTTCATATATTAGTCAATAATATTTTAAATGTAAGCAGTTTTATGTATTAGATTCTATCATTTTTCAAGTAAGAAAAAAATTGATATCCCTAATTACTAATCTTTTATATATATAAATAGTAGTAGCAATAGTAGAGAGTGTGTATATGTTTATAACTTTCAAACATGAACATAAAATTATTCCAGCTAATAAGGATTATCTGTGTTTGTTTTTGTGTGTATAAATTTCTAATACAAACAGACCCTATTTAACCCAAAGATTCTTTTCTATTAAAGGATTACCTTATGTGGATGATTTTTATGGAAAGTTTTAGGATAACTCTCTAATAAGTGTGAATAGCATAAAAACATAAAATTGCTTTATAAAGAGCTTCTTACCTAACAATAGGGTTTTTGGATGTGGAAAAGGTTCAAGGTTATCCTGAGATATTAACTAGTTATCAACAAAGATATCCACACATCTACCCTCTTAGAATTTTGACGCAGTTATCAATCTTTTCTGCAATTCTAGGATTTTCTTCTTTAATCTGTTCAATCTTTTCACAGGCATGTATTACTGTTGTATGATCTTTCCTGTTTACTTCCTTTGCCACTTTCTCTAGAGGTAATTCCAGCTCTGTTCTGAGTATGTACATAACTACCTGTCTAGATTGAGCAATGTATGCGGTTCTTCTTTTTCCTTTTATTTCACTTGTTTTAACATCGAAGACTTCGCTTACTGTTTTTATTACCTTCTTAGGAGTAATTCTTTTTCTCTTGGTCTCTAAATCTATCTGTAAAATTCTTGCAACATCTTCTTCGGTGGGGTTAACTCCTAATTTGAATAAGGATGTAACTTTAGTTAGTGCTCCCTCCAGCTCTCTTATATTGCTTTGGATATTCTTTGCTATTAATTCTACATATTCGTCTGGAATGGTAGTATTTTTCTCTGATAGATATTGTCTTAGTATTGCAATCCTAGTTTCGTAATCTGGGGCCTGTATATCTGCAACCATTCCACCTTCAAATCTGGATCTGAGCCTATCTGTAATATTCTTTATCTCTTTTGGCGGTCTGTCCGAGGCTAGGATTATTTGCTTATTTGCTTGGTAAAGAGTGTTAAAAGTATGGAACAACTCTTCTTGTGTTCTTGGATATGTTTCTACAAACTGAACATCGTCTATTATTAGTAAATCTACAGCTCTATATTTATTCCTAAAGTCCTCATTTCTCTTTGTTCTAATAGCTTCTACCATTTCATTAAGAAATTGTTCTATTGATATGTAGATTACTTTTTTGTTTGGATCTCTCTTTAGTATCTCATTCCCAATTGCTTGCATAAGGTGGGTCTTACCGACTCCAGTTTCGCCATAGTAGAAAACAGGGTTGTAGGCTTTTCCTAGGTCTTCTAGAACAGCTTGTGCGACAGCTTCTGCTAGTCTGTTATTTGAACCTACAACAAAATTGTTAAAAAGATATTTAGGATTAAGGTGAGATTCTTCTAATGCTGACTTGTAAGCCTCTTCTTCCTTTTCTGCTGCTGAGAACAGGTCTAGAACATCTTCTTTCTCTTCACCTGTAGGATTGTGGTATTCATATTTTGGTTTAGCAGAGGAACGACTACTCTCTCTTAGGTTTACTTCTATTTCGAAATTTCTTTGACAGGTTTTAAGGAAAGCTTTTTGTAGGGCATACTTGTAATCCTTAAGAATTTTTTCTCTTTTGTATGCTGCATCACAGGATATTTGCACTACCCCATTATTAATATCTTCAATGTAAGCATTTCCAAATAGGCCTCCGAATTCTCTCTGTCCAATTGCTTGCTTTAAATGCTCTTTTGCTTCTCTCCAAACCTCTTCTGGGTCGAAGTGATCATCTCCATTGACTGTATTTGAAGTAGTCTCTATTTGCTGTAAGTGGTTTTCAAAATCTGCTTTTTTCATAGCGCTAACAATAATAAGTAGGCAGCTTAAATAATTCAAATGGGGGCAGTCAAATGGCCGATTGGGACTTTTATTCATTATAATGATTTGCGAGGAAATGTGGATATGTTCTCCACAGTGTTAAACTAATGCTTATAAACAGGGAGTTTTTAATACACGAAAAACACTCCAATAATTTTGGATATAAAAACTCTTATAAAGGAAAACCCTTGGCAAGAATGATTTCCATCTGTATAATACCCCTGTATGAAGAGAACATATCAACCAAAAAATAAAAAGAGACTTAAGAAATTCGGATTCAGAGCAAGATCTAAGACTCCCGGAGGCAGAAGAGTTCTAAAGAGAAGAAGAGCAAAGGGAAGAAAGGACCTCTCTGTAAGCGAGGAGTACAAGTTGTTGAGAAAAAAGCAGGGAAAGAGTATAAGATAGTATATTATGCTTCCTAAAAAATTTCGTTTACCACCAGAAAATTTCAAACAAGTTTATCGTCAAGGCAAGAAAGCTAGAGGAAAGTATGGCATGTTTGTTTTTGTTAAAACAGATGTAGGAAATCCTAGATTTGGTTTTGTTTTAAGTAAGAAGATAGGTGGAGCAGTTGCAAGGAATAGGATGACAAGATTACTGAGGGTTGTTGTTATGGAGGTCGTTAATGAACAGAATCTTAGTGAATTGAGTATGGATTTTCAGTACATAGCTTTTAGCTATTGTGATAAAAAGAATCTACTTAAAAGAGAGGTAGAAGGACAGTTTAAAGAGATTCTTTCTAAATAAAAATTTTACTATTTATTAAGGGTAATAATATGCTTAAGAAGTTAGTTCTTTTAATAATAAAGGGATACCAAAAGACTTTTTCTTTCGATCATGGAGTTATGGGGAAGCTTTTGCCTAATACAAGATTTTGTAAATTTACCCCTACTTGTTCAGAGTATGGCTATGGATCAATAGAGAAGTATGGAATATTTAAAGGAGGTTGGCTTTTTCTTAAAAGGTTTGTTAGATGCAATCCTTGGACGGAGCCTGGAACATATGATCCTGTTCCTTAGTTTGAATTTATGATATATTCGCTAGCATTAGTTTAAAAATATTAAAAATGTTTTCAACAATTTGGAACAATGTAATATACTACCCAATTCTTAATCTTCTTATTGTTTTTTACGATCTACTCTTTGACAACCTTGGCTTAGCAATTATAGTAATGGCTATTTTAATAAGGTTGGTTCTAATTCCTTTAATGAAGAGGCAGACAGAGATGACAAAGAAGATGTCCTCTTTAAAGCCTGAAATAGATGCATTACAGAAGAAATATAAGAATAATCCTGAGAAATTATCCCAAGAGCAGATAAAACTTTACAAAAAAGTTGGATACAACCCTCTTGGTTGTCTTGTTACCTTTGTCCCTCAGCTTATTATTCTTTCTGTTCTTATTCAGGTTATTAGGAATGTTACGACTGGGGATTTAAATGGGATATATCCTTTTGTTACTAATTTGCTAAACGATGGAGCTTCCTTAACTATCAATACAAAGTTCTTAATATGGGACCTTACTAAGTCATTTAATGATCTTTCCTCAGAATTTGGGAAGTTCTCTGTAGAAGCACTCCCCTATCTTGGATTAAGTGTTCTAGTTGGAATTTCTCAGTACCTTACTACCAAATTTACACAGGTTATGCAGGGAGGCCTTCCTCAACCAGAAGATCCAAAGAAAGGTAAAGAATTGTCTCCAGAGGATATGACCAAGAAGATGACCAAGTCTTTCTCTATGATATTGCCATTTACAACAATATTTATTGCAATTAGTGCTCCCGCAGCATTAAGTTTGTATTGGGCAGTCCAATCGTTTATGCTTGTTATTCAGTACATGCTTTTAGATTGGGACAAAACCGAGAAGGGAATACAGAACTTGTTTACGAAATTAAAGAAAAAGAAGGAGAAGAGTAAAAAATCTCCGAAGTAATTCAATAAGTAATTAAATTGTTAGGTTTGTCATATGAAAGACAAAGAATTAATAAAGTTAGTAGAAAAAGAGGTAGAGACACTATGCTCTTTATTAGAGGTAGACTGTGAGAGAAGTCTTAAACTTGAGGAAGGAGATGAAGATGTTAAGTATATAAAAATCTCTTTTGAAGGAGAAGATTTGGGTTATATGATTGGTAATCGTGGTAGACATTTAGATTCAATGCAGTATGTTCTTCAGTTAATGGTTGGAAAGATGACAGAACAGGACCCTAACTACAGAATTTTAGTAGACGTAGGTGGTTACAGGAAAGAGCGAAATAGTCATCTAGAAGAGATGGCTTTACAGAAGGCAGATGATGTTAGAATTCTAGGAGAAGCTGTAGAACTTCCTCCAATGAAGCCTGCAGACAGAAGGGCTGTACATATGGCACTATCTGAATATGACGATATCATTACTGAGAGTGAAGGAGAAGGAAGAGATAGGCATATTGTAATTAAGCCTGCAAACAAGTAATTATTAGTGATAGAATTGTTAAATGACAATTCTACCCAAGAAAAAGCTTAGAAAAGAATTCCTATTTATTGCTATTGTATTCATTCTTTTCTTAGCATTATCCCCTGTTCTATTGAAGGAGTCCCCTCTGAAGACTCTTGTAATCTTCTTGAGTTTGTTATCCTGGGTTGGTTTATTTATTTACACAAAAAATTTACTTCTCTCTTCCCTTCTGTATATATTCCTTGTTCTACCATTCAATATAACTTTACAACTCCCTCTTGCTGTAGAAATTTTTAATACAGAACTCCTCCTTGCAGAACCTTTTGTCGAGGGAATATATGTCAATTACCTTGTTCCTACTATTTCCATCTTAGATCTAGGCGTACTTATTGCTTTAGTGAGTGTTGTAGTAGAAAGGGGTTTCTCTTTTTATCTTGATCTCTTTAAAAACCTCAGAAATGGACTAGTCATTCTTCTTCTGTTCTTACTTGTTCAGAATCTTTTTCTCCCTGATTTCAATTCTTTATTGTTTTCTCTACGGTTATTTTCTTTAATTCTTCTTTCCCTTTCCATGTTGCAAATAACAAAGGAAGAGAGATGGGACAAAACTGTAAAGGAAAAAATATTGATCTCAGGAATAGTAATCCTCTTAACCAATGTTCTCCTGCAAGGGACATTAGGAGTGATTCAATTTAAAAGAGGTTCTAGTTTAGGAATAGATTTCTTAGGAGAATCTGAAATAGTCAGTGGAATGATGGGTTCCAGCTTTGTAGAACTCTCAGGACAACTCTTCCTAAGGGCCTATGGAACATTTCCTCACCCTAACGTCTTAGGAGGCTTTTTACTTCTAGGAATATTCTTAGGAATATATCTCTGCCAAAGAAGAAGATTTACAGGAAGTTTGCTAGTAGGGGTATCTTTCTTAGCGATGGTGTTTACCTTCTCAAGAATACATATCCTTTTATCGGTGTTTGTTATACTAGTTTTTCTTTCAAAACAAATTCTGTTTAAGAAAAAGTCTTTACTAAGTATCTCTTTCTCTCCCCTACTACTTGTAGAAAGGTTTCAGAATCTTTTTAATAGTGGAGATAGGAGTTGGTCAGAGAGGTTGGATTTGGTTAAAGCTAGTTTTAGAGTTATTAAGGAAAATTGGTTAATAGGTGTAGGCGGAGGAAATTTTGTAAAAGGGATGGAAGGTTTTGTTCCTAGGACCTCTAGGGGAATACTTCTGACACAACCTGTGCATAATATCTTTCTGTTATATGTCTCGGAGTTCGGAATTTTGGGATTCGTTTTAATCTTTTATGTTCTGTTTTACGCAGTTATTAATATTAAAAATATTAAGAAGATATCCTTGTATGGTCTTCTTATTATTTTGGTTCTTATGGTAATTGGCCTTTTTGATCACTATCTCTTTTCTCTCCCACAAGGGATGGTTATTTTAACGTCTTTCCTTTTTCTCTTAGTCTATTCTTTACAAGGGAAACTAAAAGTGTAAATATATCTGTATGCTGAACTTTTTTAAGAGGCTCTCTAGTATTTTGCTAAGAATTTTTTCTTTTGATTTACTATTTAAAGCTTTTACATTTCCATCTGCTATTCTTCTGATTCTTGTTAATCTTCTTCCAATATATGGAGTTATCTTTCTTAATTGGAATCCTTTTGACGTAATTCTTCTTTACTGGACAGAAAATATTATTATTGGAATGTTTAATTTCTTAAGGATGTTGTTTGCCCAAGGGAAATCTCCTTTTGGTATGTTATCTTCAAGTTTAGGAGGAGGAACTTCTGGGGGTTTTGCAATGAATTTGGGACTGGGAATCTTTTTTCTATTCCACTACGGTATGTTTACTTTTGTGCATGGAACTTTCTTAGGATTTTTGGTTTTTCCAAGAACGACCTTTTTCTTAGAGGGGGATTTATCTGGAATAGGAATATTTATGTTAGCTTTAACTATTAGTCATGGTTTCTCCTTCCTTTATAACTATATAGGAAAGAAGGAATATTTAGAAAGAAACGTACAGCAACAGATGATGGCTCCTTATGGGAGGATTACTGTTATACATCTGACTATAATTTTGGGGGGATTTGTTTCTACCTTTTTACCAAATTACGCAATTATTATTTTTGTAATAATAAAGATAATTGTAGATTTAGGGGCACATATGAAGGCACATACAAATGTTCCTGGGTATGCTACAGGGTGGCAGCAATTGAGTAAGTTCAATGTAAATCATAATACTGGAGTGGATCCACTGAAAGAAGGACATGGGATGTAGGTTTGATATGGCGGAGAGAGTGGGATTCGAACCCACGGTATGATTTCTCATACGCACGCTCTCCAAGCGTGTCCTTTCGACCACTCAGGCATCTCTCCTTACGAAAGAACGTACCTGGCCGGAATCGAACCGACAACCTACTGCTTAGAAGGCAGTTGCTCTATCCTATTGAGCTACAGGTACTTAATAGCTGCAATTTTATCAGTAAATCGGTCTAAAATAAAGGATTATTCTACTTCTCCAACCTCTATAATAATGCCCCCTTGTCTCCCAGGGAATGACTTAAGCCATTCAGGGAACCATTCAGGGACAAAGTCAACGAGAGCATCCTTTTCTGAGAATGACAGAGATTGAATATAGTCATTCCCCTCTTCCCAATTCTTCCCCTTTAGATCTTCTAATATTCTCTCTTTATCTACCTCGGGTTTAACAACTCCCTTGGCGGTTAATTTAATAGTTATTCCTTCAGCATTACTTTCTACAACAGAGATTTCTTTCTCTATATCTTCATCTAATTCTAAGTCCCAGTCACCTTCTGTCTCAAAAAGATTTTCCTCCTTAGCTTTTTCTGTAAGAAGATTAGCTACCCCTTCGTCAAAACCATCATTTAAGAAGTATGAAGCCTTACTCTCTGTTTTTATTGAGACATTTACCGTGTCTGCTTCTGCTCCTATTGCAACCTCTGTATCTATGCTATCTGGAACAACTTTGCTTATTATGGAATCTTCAATAATCTTCCAATTACCGGTTAAATCCTTTAGCTCCTGTTCCCCCTCCTCTATAGCAAGTTTCTTTAGATCTTCAACGGCAGCATCAACATCTGCTTTAGAAAGGACAGTGTATTCTTCTTTAGAGCCACCTGTGAAAGCGCTAGGGTTATTGACGATTACCTGAGTACTTGAATATCCCTGAAGGGTTATGAATTTACCAGCAGAGATATTATATTCCTCTCCTACCTCAACAGCAGTTACGGAAGATTGGACCGCTAGATTACATGTTAATTGGATAGCAGAGTCGAGGGTGTAATTTAGTTCCCCAACTTGGATTGCTGTTCCTGCAGGAACCTCTGGTGCTTCGGTTCCCTCTGGATCTTCACAAATGTATGTTATGTTAACACTCCCAGTTGCCTTCTCTCCCCTAAAGGCTGTCCCTGTTGCATTTACATTTGTGGATCTAGCTTTCTCGACAGTCTCTGTTTTAACAGGTATCTTAAATTCTTCAAAATCTATCTCTTTAATATTCTCATCTCCTTCAAAATTCTGTTCTATCTCTACCTCTTTTGCTTCTACATATATTTTGACTTTTGCTACTACCCCAGTGCTAAAGAAGATTAACCCTACAAGGATAGCTAAAACTACAATTGATATCCCAATGATAGGAGCAAGCCTCTTTAACTTATTAGGTATAGGGATTTTCTTGAAGAAAGCACCTATACCTGCAAAAAAGGATTTAAAGGATTTAGAAAAGTCTATATTCTTTTTAACTTTGGGCTTCTTCTCTCCTGTTATTGGATTCTTTGTCTTGTCTTTAAAGTCTACTTTTGAGAGATCTGCTTGCTCTTGAGCTACTGGATCTTCATCCAAACGGACGAACTTCATCTCCTCTTCCTGTCCAGTTGGAAGGTCTTGGTCTAGAGTAATTAGTAAGTCATCCCCAGGCTCTTTAAGATTTCTCTCTTGCTTGTTTTTCTCTATTGCATCATTAACTCTTTTTTGGAAATCTGAAGACCTATCCTCTTTAGGAATTTCTTCATTCTTAGGCTCTTCCTTCTTGGCAACTTTCTTAGGAGGGTTCAATCTTTTCATTCTGTTCTCTTCTTCTTTTTCCCAAACCTCTTCATCTGGGAATTGTGGGGTATCTATTGTAGACATGTTTGCCAATGCAGCATTTCTCTGTCCTGTTGGATTCTTAATGATCTGTGCTACTAGAAGTCTTTCATTTTCATCTGCAGTCTCAAGTAAAACTTTTAGGTTAATTGGACTTATTAATAGGTCCGTTTCCTCTGCAAAAGTAAGAACAATTCTCTCGTTCTGGGAATCTAGAATAGCGCTTACAATATCTGTAAGTTCATCCTCTTTGTTAATTACTATCTTTGTTATTTTTTTATCTTCATCCATAAGGTTTTTAACTATTTTTAACTTCTGTATCGTAAACAAATTTCGCCAAAGAGGCAGGCGTTATGTCAAATATATATCTTAGGTTTCCACTATGATCTTTAATGTTTTCTAGATTTTCTGGTTTGAAGTAATCTATCTTTGGAACTACTGGGAAAGGTAGAAACTTCTTCCAGGGGAATTCCAACATAACTTCTTTAATCTCGGGTAAGAGTGCTCCTCCACCACAAAGATATATCTGTGTAGGAAAGGAGTCTATGTCGTCACAGTAAGAGAATGCTGACTTTAGGGTTTTCATCCAGAGTTTTGCTACAGGATAAACAACCTTTTGAACATCTCTCGCCAATTCTTTGTTCAGCTCTTTCTTTGAATATTTAATTTTTCTCTGTTCTGCGAAACGATATTCAATATCTAGGACTCTTGAGAGTTCTTTTGTAAAGGTCCTTCCTCCAAAAGCAAACATTTTAGTCTCTACAACATTCCCCTTCTCTACTATGGCGATGTCTGTAGTCCCTCCACCTATATCTATGAATATTGCAGAGAAATCTCTGTTAGTTGAGCCAGCGTAGGCTCTTGCTACAGTAAAGGGTTGGGATACTATTCCCAAACTTTCTAATTTAAGCTCTCCTGCAACTTTCTTAAGTGCCTCTGTGTATGTTTTAGGAGCAAAGGAAGCATAGAAATGTAATTTCACATCCCTTCCTTTGTACCCGATTAGGGAGTCAACAGGCATTCCTCCAATTTCTAACCCAGTTTTTGTTATGTGTAAAATTTCGATGTCTTCATTGGTAAGACCGATTCTCTGACTTAAGTCTGCCTTTCCGCTATCTTCTATTTTACTCTGTATCTGGTTTAGGATTCTCTTCTCTTCTTTGTCTGTAACTTCCTTGTCATAGTTCTCTTCCCTCTGGTAGTTAACAACAATAGAGACGCCTTGGATATATTCCCCTGCAATCCCCATAATTACCTTTTTAGGTTGTTCATCTGTGGCTATTTTGTCATTGAGTTCTGAAACAGCAAGTCTGCAGTTTTCTAGAACTGTGTCTAGATTCTTAATGATTCCGCTCTTCATTGCGTGTTGCTGTTGCTCTATCCTTGAAACCTTTTTAATAACAACACCAAGGTTCTCTGTTGTGAAAAGGAGACTCTTTAATTGCTCTGTCCCTATGTCCAAAGCAATTATATTTTCTCCTTCAACGATATTTCCTTTAGAAGATGTTTTTAAAAAAGGCAGGTTCAGCATATGGAAAGTATAGCATATTTATACTAAATGTTTAGTAATTAAATGATTGCTACAAGGATAATTGGTTCTCTTTCCGTTTTCTTGTAAATTACTCTACTTAACTCCCTTTCAAGCTTCTTTACTAAGGCCTTTTCCTCATGCCTTTTGCTCTTTTGAGACATTCTTTCCCACTCTCTGTGAACATCAAATATGACATTCTCGAGTTCTTTTAGTAATTCGTGAGATCTTTTTAGGTATATAAATCCTCTTGAGAGGAATTTAGGTTTACCAATAATCTTCTTGTTTTTTGAACTCAAGTTGAGAACTACTGCAAACATTCCGAATTCGGAAAGTTGCTTTCTATCTTTGAGAACTATGTCTCCGATGTCTCCTACTCCTAGTCCATCTATTAGTATAGGTTTAGATTCTATCTTTGTTCCCCTGTTCCAGTAGTTTCCATTAAAGTTCCAGAATTGTCCATCTTCTGTTAGGAAGATATTCTTTTCAGGGTAACCCCATTTAATGAGGTTCTTTTTATGGAAGTATCTAAAGGTTAAGGAACCATGTACAGGCATTATGTTCTTAGGTTTTATTAATTCAACCATCATCTTCATATCTTCTTGGTTCCCATGTCCTGTTGAGTGAATCTTGTTGTCATCACTATCCTTTATTAACTGAACTCCAAAACCGAGTAATCGGTCTGTCATCCTTTCAATCTTTGTAATGTTCTCTGGAATCTCAGAAGAAGAAAGGATTATTAAATCACTTTCTTTTAACTTAATATACTTGTGCTCATTGAGAGACATTCTATTAAGAGCAGCATATCTCTCTCCCTGACTCCCCGTGCAGAGGATTAAGATTTCTTTCTCTGGATATTTTTTAATATCTCTTTCCTTTATGAGGTATCTGTCATCAATGTTGATGTATCTTTTTTCTCTTGCAATCTTTATTGCAGTCTCCAGACTCCTTCCAGACAAAACAACTTTTCTGTTAGTTTTCTTAGCTATCTCTATTAAAGAGTATAACCTTGTTATTAGCGAAGAGAATGCAGCCACAATGACTCTTCCATTCTGGTTCCTGATTATCTCTTCTAAATTGTTGGCAATTTCTGTCTCAGAGGGGGCCTTTCCTGGTGTAGAAGCATTTGTACTCTCCATGAGTGCCAAATCTATCTTTCCTCTTAAGCTCCTTAGTTTCTCGTAGTCACTCTGTGGCTCATTTGCTGGATTCTTGTCAAATTTATAGTCTCCAGAGAAGAAAATATTTCCCTTTGGAGTGTCTAAAAATATTGAGAAGGCATCTGGAATACTGTGATTTATTCCTATAAAGGTGGCTTTAAAGTATTTACCGATATTGACGGTAGATTTTCTATCTATCCCAATAATCTTTACTTTCTTGTCCATCTTGTACTCTTTGAGTTTCTCTTCTATCAAAGCTTTAGCAAAACCCCCTGCGTATATAGGAGGGTAATCTAATTCTGGAAGTATCCATCTAAGTGCCCCAGTGTGATCTAAGTGACCATGGGTAATTAGAATGGCTTTAACTTTGTTTTTATTCTTTTTTAAATATTTCGTATTTGGTATGACATAATCTATGCCATATAATTCTTGTCCAGGGAACGAATACCCTGCGTCTACCATCACTATCTCGTCTGCGTATTGTACAAAATTGGAATTTCTCCCTATTTCGCTCGTACCAGAAAGAGTACATAGTTGAAGTAAACTATTTCTATTATTCTTATTCATTTTTATCTATTTTAATTATTATATATATTATATGTGTGCCCTTTTTTTACCTTGTAAATTATACAGGTTAAAAGGACTCTTTGCGGAAGAAATAATTGGGAGAAAATTATTTAGGGCCTTAAAGTATGTGTATTTTAACATAAAAAGGTAAACTTCGCGAATTAAAGGAGATTTTAAGGATGAAAATGTGTGATATAATGAGCATTGTTGAATATGCAAGAATTACCAAAAGCCTACAATTCTGACAAAGAAAAAGAAATTTCTAAGCTCTGGTATGAGTCTGGGCTAACGAATCCAGACAAAATGAAAGAGTACTTAGAAGAGATAGAGGAAGAAGTTAAAGAACCTTTCACAATTACCCTCCCCCCTCCAAATGCAAACGGTAATCTACATTTAGGACATGTATGCGGCTATTCCTTCCATGATGTTATGGGTAGATACATGAGAATGACCGGTCATCCTACCCTTCTTCTTCCTGGAAAAGATCATGCAGGAATACAGACAGAGACAGTTTTTGCTAAACATCTTAGAGAACAGGGAAAGAGCAAACAGGAACTAGGGAGAGAGAAATTCTACGAAGAAACCTACAAATTTTGCATGAGTAATATAGAGAATGCGAGAGAGCAGGAAAAAAGGATTGGCCTTTCTGCAGATTACAGCAGAGAACTATTCACTCTAGAGCCAAGACTTACGGAAATTGTGTATGAGACCTTTTACCAGATGTTTGAGGAAGGTCTAGTTTACAGGGACAAGAGAATCATTAACCAGTGTCCTAGTTGTATGACTGCTTTAGCAGACATAGATGTTGAACATGAAGAGAGAAGAGGTATTTTTGCTTACATAATCTATCCTTTTGTTGAAGAAGAGGATAGAAAATTAGCAAAGGAACTTCTAGGGGTAGAAGGAATAACAGTTGCTACAACGAGGCCAGAGACAATGTTGGGAGACACTGCGGTTGTTGTTAACCCCAAAGATAAAAGATACAAGACATTTGTAGGTAAAAAAGTTTTACTTCCAATTGCCGAGAGAGAGATCCCCGTAGTCGCAGATGACGAAACCGACATGGAAATGGGAACAGGAGCTGTCAAAGTTACCCCAGCCCACTCCCCTGTCGACTTTGAGATTGGTAAAAGACACGACCTAGAAATAGTAAATGTCATTAATGAAGAAGGGAAAATGGAGGGAGACATTCCAGAAAGATTTAAAGGAATGGAAACAGTAGAATGTTCTAAGGCTCTATGTAAAGAGCTCGACGAACAGGGATTACTCATCAAGATAGAGAACATTAAGCATGAAGTGACTGTTTGTGAAAGATGTAGAACAGCTATTGAACCAATAATCTCTAACCAGTGGTATTTAGATGTCTCTTCTCTTGCTGAAAAAGCATTGAAGAAGATAAAGAAAGGAAAACTAAGAGTATTCCCGGAAGGACAGCAGAAAGCCCTAAGTCATTTCTTTGAAGAGATTCAACCATGGTGTATCTCCAGGCAGTTATGGTGGGGACAAAGAATCCCCATATGGTACAGCGGAGGCAAGAAACTCTACGACTGGTTACATGAAAACGAAGGAAAGAGTGTAGAAGACTACAAGAAAGAGACAGGGAAGGAACCAAAAGGAACAGGAGAACTCTATGTAGGTGCGCAGAAACCTGAATCTAAGAAGGGTGAAGTATGGGAAGAAGAAACAGACGTTTTTGATACATGGTTTAGTTCAGGCCAATGGCCATTCTCTACCCTCGGAGGTCCGGAAGGAGAAGACTTTAAGAAATTCTATCCAACCTCAATGATGATTCATGCTAGGGATATTCTTTTCTGGTGGTCTGCAAGAATGGTTATGATGGGGCTATACAGAACTGAGGAACTACCTTTCTCAGATATATTTCTTACCGGAATGATACTAGCACCAGATGGATCTAAGATGTCTAAATCTAAGGGAAATAGTGTTGAACCAAAAGAGATATTTGAAAAATATGGAGCAGACTCATTAAGACTCTGGTACTACTCTGATGCCTTACCTGGTTCAAATGCGCCAGTAAGGGAAGAAAAGATTAAAGGGAATAGAAATTTTGTTAACAAGGTTTGGAATGCTAGCAGATTTATCCTTATGAATGTCGAAGATAGTGAAATAGAAGAAATTTCAAAGAGAATTGAGACATCTATGGAAGAAACAGAAAGGATTAAAAGAACAAGAGAGCATGTTAAGAAAGTTAGTGAATATATTGAAAGATACCAATTTAATCTGGGAGCAGAGAAAATTAGAGAATTTTTCTGGCATGAATTTTGTGACATCTGGATAGAACAAGTAAAAGAGAGTATAGAAGGAGAAGAAATAGGGAGTGAAAAGAGAATTCAATATCTGTCAGAATTACTCTATCTTCTTAAAGAAAATCTTAAGGTAATGCATCCATTTATGCCTTTTGTTACTGAATCAGTTTGGCAAGAGCTTTCAAAGCTAGGGCTTGCAAAAGGGTTGTTAATGTCACAGCAAATGATGTCCCGTTAGGGACAAGAATTTCTCAGGATAATTAAATAGTTATATAATCATTACAACGATTATATTTTTAATCTAAATTAAGAAAGAAAAGAATGAAGAAAGAAAATCTATATATTACAACTACCCTCCCCTATGTTAATGCAGAGCCACATATTGGGCACGCATTAGAATTTATACAGGCGGATGCGATCTCAAGATACTTTAGGAAAAAACTCGGAGAAGAGAATGTCTTTTTGAACTTGGGAACAGACGAACATGGACAGAAGATTTTGGATCAATCTAAGAAAGAGGGAATAACGGTTCAAGAATTTGTAGATAAATATGCTCAGAGGTTTAAAGATTTCTGCGAATTGTTCTTTGTAAAGTATGATCATTTCTACAGGACATCCGACCCTAAGCACCATGAAGCAGCGAAGGAATTTTGGAGAAGGTGCAATGAGAATGGAGATATATACAAAAAGAAATATAGTGGACTCTACTGTGTTGGGTGTGAAAGATTTTTGACAGAAAAAGACTTGGTAGAAGGTAAGTGCCCAGACCATGACAAGGAACCGGAAATTAAAGAGGAAGAAAATTACTTTTTCAAGCTTAAGGAATATAAAGAGACACTCCTTAAGTGGCTAGAAGAAAATCCTGAGGTATTAAAACCAAAAAGGAAATTAGATGAACTCAAGACAATAATTAGTGAGGCAGAAGACATAAGTATTTCAAGACTAAAAGAGAACCTCCCCTGGGGGATAGAAGTTCCTAATGATCCAGAGCAGGTGTTTTATGTTTGGTTTGATGCCCTTACTAACTATGTTAATGTTCTTGGTTTTGGAGAAGATGAAGAAAAGTTAAACAAATGGTGGCCAGGAATACAGCTATTTGGGCCAGATAATTTGAGATTCCAAGGGAGTATCTGGCAAGGGATGTTAGCCTCCGTAGGGCTTCCTCAGAGCAGAAGACTCTTAGAACATGGTATGATTCTTGGCCCAGATGGTAGAAAGATGTCTAAGACTCTTAATAATGTTATCTCTCCCTTTGACCAGGAGGAGAAATTTGGTGCAGAAGTTGTAAGATTTTATCTTCTAACGGGGATTGCTACCTTTGCAGACTCTGCATATAAAGAAGAGGAACTTGCAAATATGTACAATTCTAGATTAGCCAATAATTTTGGAAATCTACTCAATAGAACAATCCACCTTGCCAATAGTAAAGAGGTTGATATTAATAATGTTGAAGCGGTCGAAAAGTCTTTTAGAAAAGAGGTTGACAGATTCGAGAAAGAGATAAGGGAACTTTATGACGAATACGAACTTGCTTTATCTGGAGAAAAAATCGATGAACTTGCTGACTGGGGGAATAAGTATATTACAGAGAAGGAACCTTGGGAGAAAAGTAAGCAAAAAGAGGAAGTAGAGGTCATATTAAATAACCTTAGTTATCTTCTTCATATAGTCTCTGAACTATACGAACCGATAATCCCAGTAAGTGCTGTTAAAGCAAAGGAAGCTCTTGATAAAAGAGAGAAGATAATTCTTTTCGAGAAGATTTCATAAATCTAAATATATGCTATACTGAAACAATAAAAGTTTAAAACTGCCATATGTTTCAGAAAGAGAAACAGCCAAAATCTATTAACTTCCTGGAAACGCTTTACGATCCTAGTGATGTTTGGACTAACGCGTATATCTGGCTTGTTAGTATTGGTAAATATCTTTTAATAGGTGTTCAGGTAATAGTCTTGGGAGTTTTCTTCTCCAGATTTGTTTTAGACAGGAAAAATAATGACCTTACAGAAGAGATTAATAACAAAATAGTCCTTCTCTCAAACGATACTTGGAAAAGGAATGCGTTCTTGTTTGAAAATTACCAAGTTCTCCTGGGTGATATTAAGAATATAAGGGAGGGACAGACAATAAACTCTCTTCAGATTAGGGAACTTATTAGTGGAATTCCAGGGAGTTTTGTCCTAGAGGGCTTAAGCTTTAGTGAAAGGCGCGTGTCCTTGCGTCTTAGTTCTAATAATCTCAATAGTGTAAAGGATTACGAATCTGCTTTAAAAAACAATCCAATGTATGAAGAGGTGAAGTTTGCAATAACTAAAGAGGATGCAGAGATAAGCGTAGGAGTGTCCTTTTATTTAAATGAAGAAGGAGAAGTAAGTGGAAGAGCGGAAAATTAATACAGCTGAATATATAAAAACGATTAAAGAGTCTCCGGAGAGAAAGAGGTCTTATGCCTTTTTCGGCTTCTCTGTCCTTGTTGTCATTGCTCTAATTGTTTTTGCCGTTAGGCCAACAGTGACAACTATTACCAGGATAAATAAAGAAATTAAGGAAAAAGAAAGAGTTAATACTCTTCTTGAGAATAAGGTAACCACATTAAATGAACTAGATAAGCAATATGCTCCTAATAAGGAGGCTTTTGACGACTTGGAAATGATATTCCCAGCCGGTGAGAACTTCAGTCTTTTGTTAGCAAATATAGAGTTGGTGACTACTCGTAATGGTCATAAGCTTTCTTCTGTAAGTTTTGAGAGGTATAAGGGGAGGGAGTATGACATAACAACAAAGGCTCTTAAGCCTTATACGATAACCTTTAGCGCTAGGGGTAAAGAAGAGAATATATTGAGTTTCCTGCAGGAGCTAGAGGATTTACCAATGTATCCTGTTATTGAATCTTTCTCGTACTCGACGGAAACAGCAGATGATGGTACAAATGCATTTACAGTTTCCCTGAGGATATACCACGTAGATAATGTAAATTTTTATAGATAGGATATGGATATTATTAAAAAAGCAACAATTCCATTGATGATGCTCTTAGGACTTGTAGTTGTTTGGGTCGGTCTTTATATCTACTATGAAAGTTCTCAGGTAGAGATTAATCCACAGGCAGATTCCTATGTGTCACAATTACAAAAGACTTTTGATTTAGAAGAATTAGAGAATGTTAGTCGACGAACAAGGGATCACTTTCCAGTGCTTCCGGAGGTTTTCTTTACTCTCGTAGGTAGAGATTAGTCAATATAATCATCTAGTTTCTGTTGCGCAGATTTCTCCTTGAGTTTCTTTAATGCTTTTGCTTCAATCTGTCTGATTCTTTCTCTTGTAACTCCAAATTCTTTTCCAACTTCCTCTAGGGTTCTTGATACTCCATCGTCTAATCCAAACCTTAGGGAAAGGACACGTCTTTCTCTGTCTTGGAGGCTGTCTAAAATGTCTCTAAGTTGGTTCTTAAGATATTCTCCAGTGGCATAATCCTCTGGGGATTGAGACCAATCATCTGGGATAATATCCTGCAATTTACTGTCTTTTTCCTCACCTATTGGAGTTGCAAGTGATGTTGGGTTCTGTTTTATCTTTCTTATCTCTGCAATCTTCTCTACTTCTATATCCATCTCTTTTGCAATCTCTTCATCCTTAGGTGGGCGACCGAGCTTTGTTGCAAGGATATTGCTTGTCTTATTGAATTTGTTGATGGTTTCTATCATGTGGACTGGAATACGAATGGTTCTTGCTTGGTCTGCGATAGCTCTTGTTATTGCTTGTCTTATCCACCAAGTAGCATAGGTAGAGAATTTAAAGCCCTTTGTGTAATCGAACTTCTCTACTGCCCTCATTAATCCAATATTTCCTTCTTGAATAAGGTCCAATAATTCTAGGTTACTCTTACTATACTTCTTAGCAATACTAACGACTAACCTAAGGTTTGCAGTTATTAGGAGTTGGGTTGCTTCCTTGTCTCCTTTTTCTATTCTTTTGGCCAAAATAACCTCTTCTTCTCCAGTTAATAGAGGGATTCTTCCAATTTCATAGAGATAGGATCGTATCGCATCTGTAGAAATATTTGTCTGAATGTTCTTGAGTATTCTAATTTTCTTTTCCAGAGTCAATTCTTCTTTCTCTTGAGCGGCTACATCTTCCTCAGGTTCGAGGACTTCTATCTCGTTCTTTTGAAGTTTCTCAAAGATCTCATCTAGGAGGTCTATATCCTCCTCTATCGTAGGGAAAACATCAAGAAGATCTTCTTGGGTTAGAAACCCCTGATCTTTTCCTTTTTTAATAAGATATTTGATGGATTTGCTTTTATCTGACATTCAGAGTGTGTGGTATAATTTTATATATGAACAATAAAGATAATAACACATTCGGGAATAAGGAGTTCTTTCTAAATGCTTTAGCAAAGTTTTGTGATAAATGCGGCACTGCATATAGCCCCGAAGATATTAATATCGTCCAGAACACTGGAGTCTCGGCTATTATACACTTTTCTTGTCATAATTGTAAATCAAAAAACCTTGCTACATATGTTTTTCCTATGGGGATGAGTAGCAGATCTCCTTTAAATGTAGATCTTAGTTTTGAAGAACTAAAGAAATTTGCTTCTCAGAACAAGGTCTCTTTAGAAGACATCTTGGAAGTGTATACCCAGTTGAAAAAGAATTCAAAAGTCTCTGTCTAATAGGGAAAAGTTTAGTTTGGGATTCTCCAGATTACAGGGAATTCTAGATCTTCACTAAGTTCAAATCTCCCAGAAAGTTGGTTACTTATGCTATTTAATCCTTGGGAACTTTCTAAATTCCATGTAGAGGGATAGGTAATATCTAGTTTGTAAGCATATTTCTTCTCTCCTGGTTGTTTGAAGAGATTTATATCAAAGAATGCGTTCTGTTCCTGTATTACAATTGGGAAATTAGAGTTTCCATCTTCTCTCTCTATTCTGTAAGAGATATCTAGTGTATTTATGGATTCAATTGGTGTATTAAACCACCCTCCAATTACCTTAAAGCCACTCTCTCTGTAAACAGAGTAGTCATTATCTTCAATTCCATTGATTCTTAAGATTTTTGCTTGAGGAGGAATATATATTCTCTGGTAGTTTATGTAATCCCCTTCGGGATAGATATTCTCCGTAGAAGAGTTTTCTACTGTTATGGAGTATATGAAGTCCACTGTATCCTCATCTTTTACGTTTATTGTAAGAGAGTAGTTCTTGTCCAGATATAGATTGGCTTTGTTTCCTCCCCAGTTCCAGTCTATGGATATTGGTGCATCATTGTATTCGTTGCTCATAGAGTTTGCCCAATCTCTAGAACTAAAGAAGTTGTAGGCATCTTTATTTTTAAATGTAGCTTGTAGGTGCTTCTCGTCTAAGGTTTTTTCAAAGATATCTGCTATTCCCATAAGGTCTGCAACATTCATAGAAAGAAGTTTTTTCACTATCTCGTTTGCAAGATTGGCTAGGAAAGTTGTCTTCTGGGTAGAGCCAGGCACAAACTCTTCGTGCATTTGGAAAATTTTACTGTTTAAGTTTTCACTAGTAACAAGCTCTGTTTCGCCAGGAACTTCTATTCCTCCCCACCTCTCCAAAAGTTCTTCAACAAAGGAGACGTCTATTGTTATTAAGCCCTCTAAAGAGCTGCCCTTTCCAAGTTCATAAATAAATGGTTCTGCCTCTGTGAGAGTGTCAGATAGATCAGGATGCCAGTTTACTAGAGAGAATGGCCAGTTAGTTAGTTCTAGTGCGTTAGACATGCTTCTGGGAGGTGTAAACCGCTTATTCTGGACCTTCAGAGACCCATCTGCATTGTAAATGTCATCAACGAAAAGTTCTCTTATTTGTCCCCCTTCTACACCCACAATTCCATAACTTGTTAACCAACCCCCAGTACTTCTAATCTCCCCCTCGTTTTGGAAGAGGATTAGATATCTTTTTCTTTCGTCTACACCAAGTAAATCAGGGAGGAAAGAGTTCACAGCTTTAAAGGATTCTGTTCCTTCCTCGATCTGGCTAATAATTTCTTTGAACTCAATAATCTTGTCTTGTAGCGCCTTAGGAAAGACTGTTGTATTAAGATTTGTTATTATCTCAGAAGCGAGGGAGATTCTGTAATCCGCCTCCTCTAATTTGTAAGTGTTTTTTTCTATCTCTTCCAAATAACTCCTGTATTCTCTTGTTGTTGTGGGGGTAGAGGTTTGGAAATCTATTGCAGGCTCAAAATCTTGCATATATTGGGTTAGAGGATATACAGCATCTACCAATTGTCTAGCTCCTTGCACGGTATATTGAGCTCCGAGGACTAATTGAGTAGTGTTGTCATAAAGTTCGTTCTTACCTAAGACTTGGAATATCCAGTACATCTGGTCTACACTCTGTCCTACTCTGGAGATATTTCTCTCCAAAGATTCTATTTCTTGAGAACTTTCTGCTCTGTCCATGTCTAGAATTGACGTTGAGAGGTTTTTGACAGAAGAATTAATTAAGAGTAACCCTATTAATGTCCCAACTATTGGGTATATTACAAAATATGTAAGAGCCATTAGCAAAACAGTAATAACAGAGCCTTTTATTATCTTTTTTGCCCCCATCTTTTTATCTCTCTTCTTGGTAAAGACTTTTTTAATTGGGGAAAGGATAGAAGAGATGAATTCTCCCAGTTTAGTTTTTCCCATTCTAACAGTCTTCTTTTGCCTATTCTTTTGGGGAGATTTATCTATATCCCATGTTTTGTTCGTAGCTTCGTAGTATTTCTGAATCTGTTCTATAAGAGCTTCTTCAAGATTTACCTGCTGATTCCAACCATAGTTGGAGGCATGAGGAGCAGGAACATAAAGATCTTGAATTAGGAACTGTTCCTCAGGATTTTCAACAAAACGAATAGTCTGTGCTTCAGTGTTAAGTTCCAAAAGTTTGTAAGCTAACGAAAGTGTTGTGTAATTATTCTTATTCGCTAGAGATATTACCTCTCCTCTGGTATTGTCAGAAAAGGATAATTTCAATAAACCATACGTAGCATCTGCCTCATGTATGAGGGAATGTAAGTCTAATCCTTCTCCCTTTATGGTGATTTGGCTCTTCTGAACAGTATCTGTAAGAAGTCCATCTAGAGTATCATTGTCAACCTTCTCTATCCCTCCGCCAATTACTGTCCCGAGTCTTAAAATTCTAAGATTAATATTAGATTTGTCTTTAAACTCTGCTGCTAATGTCTCACAATATTTCTGTAATTCCATTGCGGAGTAAGGTGAAGGAGTAGACAACTGCTCGTTATTTACTCTGTTTGCTAATTCTCTATTTAGTGCGAGGGAAGTAATGAGGGAGAACTTCCCATTGTTTTTCCTAGTGTTAGTGAGGGTTTCCTCTAGAGTCTTAGTTTCATTTAGAAATTCTTTACTGTCAAATTCTTTCTTGTCTAGTTTTTCGTTTAGGAAATAGAAAAGATAGTCGAATCTTTTGACATTTTTAAACAGAGAATTAAAGCCCTTAAAGTCAAAGAAATCAAAGAGTTCAGACTTCTTAAGTTCTGAGAGATACCTTCTTGTCTCGCTATTAAATTTGTCTATAATTACTACATAGCAACCTTGTTCTATAAGGGTTTTTGCTGTTAGATATCCAACTCTATTTCCACCATGGATTATTATGGCTATTGGTGTCTGGGGTTTTATTTTGTTTAATCGTAAATTACTCATTTTTATTTTTATTCATCTACACTTTCTTCATCTACTATCTCTTCTGTAGCTTCTTCCTCGATGTTTTCTTCTTCTGTTTGCGTACTCTCTGTCTCTATTGTTTCAAATTCTACAGGTATTGGGAAATGAAAAGTTTTTAGATTCAAAACATAATTATTTCGCAGTAGCACTGGTACTTCTACTTCCTCGTGTCCAGGTGCTAAAACCTTTATCTCATACTGACTTTCTCTTAAACCGAGGTTAGTTATTGGGCTTACCTTCAAAAATTCTCCATCTAGAAAAACCCTGGAATCATCAACATCACTTATAACAGTCAGGAACCCTTCGTCAGAGGTTGTTCTTATAGGGGTGTAGTAAAGGATTGCTCCATGTAGGAGATCTTCTGGGCCTATCTCTAGATCTATCCTTGCAGAAGTATTCCTTGTTAGTTCTATCTGGAATGAATGTTTTTTGTAGAAAGCCTCCTCTTCGACGACTTTTTGTAATTCTACCAAGTAGGAACCTTCTGGGAGATCCTCAATATTTGTTGGTGTCTCTCCATAATCTTTTCCATTTATCCAGACTCTAGCGACTCCAGATTTTGTACTAATTTCTAAGGTTGTATTGTTGTAAAAACGGTTGATAAAAGGCAGTTTTCCTATTAATTGGTTAATAGGGACGAAGTATAGCAAAATGGAGATGGCTAGTATCAGAAAAATCGTTATTAAGGCAATTTTGTTCTTTTTCATAACTCTTAATTATATGTTCTAAACAGTTGTGCTTCCAGGACCTATAGTGTCGAGTCTCTAAGGTACTGTAATTCTAAGGGAATATGTTTTTATTTTAGTAGGAATACTTAGATTCGGGGCTTTCTTTCTGCTCTTGTTCCTTCTTCTTTTTTGAGGCACTTATGTTTATGTAAACAATGAAGGCAATTCCGAGTGCAACTGAGATAGTGAGAGTGAAGTATCTAATAGCTCCTGTTGTTAAGATGGCAAAAGAACCAAGGAAGAGGGTTACAGACATCTCTATTAGTACAAGTTGTGCCCTTGATAGGTTCAAATTCATTAATTGATGATGTAGGTGGTCTGGGCCACTTAATTTCATTAAATCCCCTATACTCTTAGGTTTGTGAGTTAGAAGTCTCTTTATTATTACATAAATAAAGTCTATTAGAGGTAATATTAAGAGCATTACAGTTGTTGAAATCTTGGCATCTGCCACGATAGCAAGAATACAGATAAGAAAACCATAAACTGACTTGCCTGCAGAGCCAGTCATTATCTTTTGTGGAGGAAATGCAAATATTAAAAATGCGAGTAAGCCTCCTGCAATAAGAATACTTACTGTAGAAGAGAAAATAGAAACATCTCTCATCGCAATAACGAATATTAATGAGAAGATTACGAAAGAATTAGCTTCAATTATTCCAGGAGAACCAGCTGTCCACTTAACGGCATTTATGCAGACTAGGATCCAGAAGAACAGGAATATGTCACCTGGGAATGCAAGAGATTGTTCTATCCCGAAGATGGAAAAGTTGTATGTTAGAGAGCTTAAATCTATATTAAAGAAGGGTATAGAGGTTATATTTAGTATTGAAAAAGCAATTATTCCTGCAGCAACAATCTGGTAAAGAAGTTGAACTTTTGCAGGAAGATTTAAAATGTCATCCAGGGTGGCCCCAACTATTAAAATGAAAAGAGATATTAATATCGGTAGAGTAAAACTATCTATCTTGAAAAATACTAATATTGCAATGAAGGCTGGTAGGGTTATGGCTAACCCTCCTAAGGACGGAGTTATGCCTTCATGAAGGGCTTTTAGAGGATTGTCGAATTTTCTCTCTCCCCTTCCTTTCTTAGGAACATAGGTGATATTAGACTTCAATGCAATGTAGCCTAGTATTGGTGTTATGAAGAGAGCTGTAAGTAAGCCTATTAGAAATATTGGCCAATATTCTACATATTTTGCGTATGCTGTATTTTGTATAAATTCAGGAATTCTGTTAAATAACCCTGTTAGGAAGCCTGTTGTTGTAGATAAGTCCATATTAAAAAAGATTTACTAAGTCAATTAAAATAAGACTCTGCGAAATACTAGATAACAAAGAAGAGAAAAGAAGGAGTCTAGTTAACTTCTTTTCATTATTATAATACCTAGAGGTAAAAAGCATAGAGAGTAAGAGAGTAATCAAGGAAATTAAGGGGAATACAAAGATATAATCCTTTTGTGTAAGTTTTGCCTCCGCGGATAAGAAGTGCCTGAATATTGGGACGTACACCGGTAAATCAGAGAGATTTTCTAGAATTAGATACACCTGCTGAGCTATTAGAACAAGCCCTATTACAAGAGTTGCCCAGACAAGGGGGTCCTTTAGAAACTTTCTGACTTCAAAACGCAATACTGCAAAATCTACGGATCTTTTTATCTTAAAGAACCTGTTTTTAAAGGGTTCTTTAATACCTAAGTCCAATTGCTTGGACTCCTCTTGGGGAACTTTCTTCTTCTTTACCCTTTTCATCTGTTCATTATATCAAAAGCTACGCGAGATTATTGAAAAGGTGTAAGTATTGATCAAGGGAGAGATGCTGAGGCCTTTCTTGTAGTAGCGGGGTTATATCTTCTGTGTTAAAGGAATAATTTCTTCCAAAATTATTTTTTAATGTTTTCCTGGGCTGTCTAAAAGCATTATGTAAGAACTTTTCAAAGGCTCTTGTGTTCTCCAAGGTGAGGGATTTAGGAGAGAATTCTATGAAGGTACTATTTACATTAGGCCTTGGCTTAAAAGACTCTGGAGAGATATTAAACAGCTTATTTGTATTCGCATATAGAGCTGTACTTATGGAGAGGAAATTGTTATTTGGCTCTTTAGCACAATATTTCTCTGCTACTTCCTTTTGTATTATAAAAAAACTGGGAGAGTTGAAAAATTCGGAAGTTATTATCTTTTTAATAATCTTTTTACTTACATTGTATGGTAGGGACCCAAAGAATGTGATCTTTTTCTCTTTAAAAGGTTCTAGGTCGCTGAAGTCCCAGTCTAAGAAATCTATATTCTTAACAGTTATTGAGGGATAGAGACTTTTTAGATCTAGGGAAAGATTGTCATCCTTTTCGATAGCAAGAAGTTTAATTTCTTCTGTGGCAAAAAACTGAGTAAATGCTCCTGGCCCAGGCCCTATTTCCACTATTACATCAGGGCTTTCCTCCAAAACTATTTCTGCAATCTGTGCAGAGAGATTTTTATTAACAAAAAAGTTTTGTCCGAGGGATTTCTTCATTATTCTATCCTAAAGTCCCAGATATCATCTTTCTTATAGAATTCAAGATTGCACTTCTTACATTTTGCATAGTTCTCTCCCTCAAAAGATAAGTCTCCTTTGCAAGAAGGGCAGGCAAGAATATCTTTCAAGTTAGTTCTTTCAATATCCTCTTTCTTCTCTTTCTCCTTTTGTAGCGTTGTTTCAAAGAATATGCTTGGAGGGATATTTGTCCAAGAGAGTGTTTTCTGGAGTATTTTTTCAATAAAAACCATAACACTAGTGCCGAGGAGCTTTTTAATAGCTTGTGACCTTAGGAAAGAACAGCCCAGCTTTCTGTTAATATCAAACTTGTTCTTTTCTAATAGAGTTCTTATATGGGAAGGATGATAATTAAGGAATATTCCGCCTTCTTCCTTCTTTGACCCTTCTAGGTTCTCTCCAATAGGTTGTTCATAGGGATCTTTTGAAAAGAAATCAAAATCCTTCTTGAACAAAGCTTTTATCTTGGCTTTTATATGCACTTTATTTGCAAATTCTTGAACATACTTGGCGTCTTTCTTAAAAACTCTTTTGGCTTCTTTAAAATAATCATCCGGTTTCTCTATATGGTGAAGTACCCTGACCATTAAGCCTCCATCAAAAGAGCTCTCTTTAAAGGGCATTTTGTAAGCATTCGCTGCAATTAGGGTTATTTTAGGATACCTGCCTTTAATAATTTCTTTATTTTTAGTGAGTGTATTAAGGGAATAATCCAGGATCACTGGGTGTTTGTAAGAATCGTAATATGTGGAGGTTATTCTTCCATAGGAACCTCCTACATCTAGGAACCATTTCCCTCGAGGATTCTCAAAGATCTTGTTTAAAAGATTTTTCTCTGCAAGGTTTTCATAAAGCCTTTCTTGCCAGTATTGGGAGTAGTCGTAGTTTAATTTGTCATAATCAGATATGTCTGGCATCTTAGTTCTCTTGTAAAAGTTTATTTATTTGAGCGAGTTCCTTTAAGTATTCCTCTGCCTCTTTAGTGTCTCTCTTTTCTTCGGCAATGGCAACCTTTTGGCTAAGCATCTTCTGTTGCTCTTTTAGGTAAAGGGCTTCTAACCTTCTTGAGAGTTTCTTTAACTCCTCCTTTATCTCTTTCTCTTGTTCGGGTATTGCTGTTAGGTCGAAGATTATTTCCTCGAAGGTTTCTGTAATCCCATCTGTTTCGTGCAGTATGGTATATAGCTTCTCTTTCCCCTCTTTGTAGCTTTTAAGGATCTCTGCATAGAGTTGCTGAAGTGGAGTGGGTAGTATATACTTTTCATCAACAAGAAATTCTTGTTCAATTTCATCTAGTAGTAGTAGCAGCTGTAGGTACTCCCTGTAGACTTTATTATCGGCCTTTTTCATATGGAACTGGGAGGAGGGCTCCTTTTTGCCGTATTTATAGGGGTTTTCGGGGGTCTCCTCGAAGAGGTCTAGTTTAGTAAGGTTTGTGCTCTTCTGTTTGTAAAGGTTTAACAGGGTTTTGTCATGGACCGAAGAAATTAAAGAGCCTATAAAGTTTTTCACCCTATTAACGTCCTCAAGCCTATTAAGGTTCTTATCCTCCAAGTAATTGCTTAGTATAAAGGAAAACGCCTCTGCTTTGTTAGTTATCTTCCTTTTCATAAGCTTTGTTTCTTTTTGAAGAAGTTCATCTATATCTTTATATGGTTCTGGGCTGGCTGCGTAAGGAACAAGCCCAAGTTCTGAAGCTACCCGAAAACCTCTTATTAGAGCATCTTGTCCCGCTTTGTCACTGTCAAAAAAGAATAAAATATTCTTTGTTGTTTTAGAGAGTTTTTCTAGTTGTTCTTTTGTTAATCCTGTTCCCAGGGGGGCTACAATATTTTTGATGTCGTGTTGGTGTGCACTTACTACATCTGTGGATCCCTCACATAGTATTGCAAGGTCTTTTTTCCTTATCTCTTGGCGAGATTCGTACTGGCCGAAGAGGTTTTCTTTTTTATGGAAGATAGGTGTGTCTGGGGAATTCATGTATTTTGGTCCCCAATCGTTTCCTGGAAGCACTCTTCCTGTGAAGCCAAGGACTTTTCCCCTTGTGGATCTAATTGGGAACATTATTCGATCGTAGAATTTCTCCTTTACCACCTTGTCTTTTAAGGTGAAGAGTCCGGAATCTAGCAGTTGTCTTTGAGAATAATTTTTAGTTCTAAGTAGATATTTTCTCAGCTCTGGTTGTCTTGGGGCATATCCTATTCCAAAGTTTTTAATGGATTCTTTGTTAAAGCCTCTTTGCTCAAGGTAATCCATTGCTTTTTTGTTTTCTTTTAATTGGTTGTAGTAGTAACGAGTAGCTTTATAATTAATTTCTTCCAATATCTTATATTTTGAAAAACCTTCTTGTTTTTTAAGTTCTACCCCTGCCTCTTTTGCGAGTTTCTCTAATGCTTCTGGGAAGTCTATATTCTCTACTTTCTGTAGGAAATTAAAGATATCTCCAGATTCTGAGCAACCAAAACATTTATATCTCTGGATGTCAGGACTTACAACAAAGGATGGTGTTTTCTCGTTATGGAAGGGACAAAGGCCAACATAATTTTTTCCTGTTTGTTTTAACTTGACGTATTTGCCAATTACATTAACAATGTCTAGCCTGTTTTTTATCTCTTCAATCTGATTGTTAGAAGAAGTCATAGATGCCAGCATTATATCATTTCCTGGCAAATTAGGATTTTATTGGCAGGATAGTTCTCCTTCGTTAATTTCGCAGGTTAGTTCTGCGACCCCCGTTGTCTGATTTGTTTGCCACTCTAGGGGGTTGTTATTAAAGTAGATTCTGGTATTACTTATTCTTCCTGTAATTATGTAGAGATTCTCTTCGATAGTGAATTCTTCCTCTGTGGGCTCCAAGACTTGTGAGATCTTATTCTCTCCATCTATATCTAATCTGACCCATGCAGGAGAATCAAATACCTCTAGTCTGACAGTGTTTTCTGTTATCTCTTCCTCCTGCTCTTCCTCTTCTGCTTCCGAGTCTAGTGCATAGGTGATATTAATAGTTTCTACCTTTTCTAGCGCGTTATTTTTTCTTGCTTTTACGGTTATTGTATTAAGTCCCTCCTTCAGGGTTACTTCATAGCTAAATTCTCCTTGTTCATTGGTCTCTACAGCCGTTCCATTTATTTCAATAATACTCTCAGAGTCTGTTTCCCCCTCAACGAGGATATCTTTAGTCTGGACTTCGCTGTCAGCCGCTGGGGAGGTTATTTCTAATGAGGGAGGCCTTTGGAATTTGTATATTTGGAAGCCTATGTAGGCAAAAATTGATAGTAGGAATATTCCAAGGAGGATTGTTATTATTAGTTTAGGTTCGAGAGTTGGTTTCTTTTTTAACTTCTTCGATGGTTTCGGTTCGTCTTTTTTATTTGGTGTATTTCTAGGAGTTTTGTTAGGGTTACTTCTTCTGTAAAGTGCCAGAACCTTGCTTGTGTCTAGGTCTAGATATTTTGCATATATTTTAATAAAGCCCGTTAAGAAGACTTCTGAATCGAAGTATTCAAATTGGTTATTTTCAATATATTCGAGGAAGCGTTTCTGGATCTTGGTATCTGCGGAAACTCTTTCTAGACTTTTTTTAAGTAATTCCCTCTTATTTTTTAAGACTTCTCCTGCGGTAATCATCTGTCTATTCTACTACTCTATGGCTTCTGAGTCATCTTCCTTGAGTTTGTCAGAGATTTGGTCTGGGGATGTTATTAGAACTTTTCTTGGTTTAGAGCCATCTTGGGGGCCCACTGCTCCTGCTTGGTGTAGCTGGTCTATTAGGCGAGCTGCTTTGTTGTAGCCAATTCTCATCTTTCTTTGGAGGAATGACGCAGACGCTTTTTGAGTTGAAATTACAATGGCGAGAGCCTTTTCAAATTCTGGGTCTCTCTCTTTTGGCCCTCCTTTTATATCATCCTGAGGACCTTTCTCAATGGCTTCTGTTAGGTCGTCGGAATAGGAAGGTTCTTCTTCAGTTAGTTGGTCTTTTATAGAGGTTATTACAGCTTCCGAGTCCTCTGTTGTTGTGTTTGTACCCTGTATTCTTAGTGCTTTTGGTGTTGTCTGGTCTTTGTATAACATATCTCCATTTCCTAATAGTGTCTCAGCTCCGGATTCATCTAATATGACTCTTGAGTCCATGTTGGTAGCAACTGCGAAAGCCATTCTTCCAGGGATATTTGACTTAATAAGCCCGGTGATAACATTAACTGTAGGTTTCTGAGTTGCTAGGATTAAATGTATTCCTACGGCTCTACCCATCTGGGCTAATCTTTGAATTTTAGTCTCAACATCCGCTCCAGAGGTAAGCATTAAGTCTGCCATTTCATCTATGACGACTATTATGTAAGGCATTGCAAGGTAACCAACTTTCTTGTTGTATTCTGCGAGTTTTTTAACGCGTATCTGCTTGAGTTGTCTATATCTTCGCATCATCTCCCCGATTGTCCATTCTAAAGCATTAACTACAGCTTCCGAGTCTGTGATCACAGGGTTAAGTAGGTGCGGGATACCATTGTATATTGCCATCTCTACACCCATCTTAGGGTCAATCATGATGAATTTAACCTCATCAGGGCTCTTTGTCATAAGCAGTCCTGTTAGGAGGGAGTTTATAGCAACCGACTTTCCTGTACCTGTTGCTCCTGCTACGAGTAGATGTGGGATTTTTGTCAAATCTTTAATCTGTGTTTTTGCAGTAATATCTTTTCCTAATATTAGAGGGAGTTCGTATTTATCCTTTTCTTTTCTAAGCCTTTTTATCATTTCTCTGGCATATACATAGTTTGGTGTTGGGTTAGGAATCTCTATTCCTACATAGGAAGTTCCAGGGATAGGAGCTTCGATTCTGACTGAGGAACTCTGAGAAGCGAGGGCCAATGCAAGGTCGTTACTAAGGTTTTTAATCCTGGAAACCTTTACGCCAACGCTTATGCTGAGGGAAAATCTCAATACTGTTGGGCCAATCGCCACTGCAACGACTTTAGCATCTATACCAAAATTCTTAAGTGTAGCTTCTATTACTTTCGCTTTATCTTTGTAGACTTCCTTATCTTGTTCTTTTATTTCTGGCTTTTGAAGAATTTCAACCTCTGGGAATTGCCAGTTTGTAAACTTTGGTCCCTCTGGTTCTTTCTCTTCAGTGTCTTCAGGGACGGATACCTGTTTAACAAGATCCTCATCTGTTCCATTATCTTCGTCTACCTTATTTTCTTCCTCTGCACTGTCATCTGCTGCAAGAATATTGTCTAATCTTCTCTGAACTTCTTCCTCGCTTTCAATTTTAATGTCGTCTTTCTCTTCCTCTCCATTCTCTATTTTTACGTCGTCTGGTAAGTCTGGAGAACTGAGTTTTTTAAGGAATCCTTTTAGTCCTGTCCCCTCCTTCTCTTTCCCTTCTGGGACAGAGTCTTCGAGGAATTCAAAGATTTGTTGTAATGGCGTTGCTGTTATTAAGGAGAAGGAAACTATGAGGACAATTAAAATTATTATTATCTCTATGAAGCTTCCAACAAATCCATTTAAAGAGAGGTGGAGTGCTTTCCCAAGTTGTCCTCCTGCTCCTCTTAGTGCCTCTGTGTCGTTGAGTTGTTCTTCTATTAACCAGAATGAAAGAAGGATATTCAAGCATATAGAAAAAAATAATAACCCAATAGATTGTTTAGCTGAAAAGAATTTCTTTTTCTTTGTTAAGAGTGCTAATGATAGATATATTGTTAGTGCTCCCCAAGCAAGTGAAGCGTATCCAAGTGCTAGGGTTATTTGATCAAACAGTGGGGAATGGTCTTGCATAAAGGGGGAGATCAAGACGATGAGACCTAGTATAAATAGTATTAAACCAAACAAAATCTTTGTTTCGCTACTCTCTATTGTTATTGCTTTTTTCTTCTTTTTTCTGGGCATTTTATGGTATATAATATGATATTAAAGGTATTTTTACAAAGCTAGCCTTAAAGTATATAATAAATCTATCAAAAAAGAACTAAAAAGGATATATTTCAGATAAAGCTCTAAAATACAACAAAAAGCTTTGACTATTATATATAAATATGATAATATCCTTCGAGTCTTTAATTTTGCCTTTAAGGGCGGTATAATTTGATTTCTGAATCAGGAGTTAATACGGCCCCTATTTGTAATACCTTATA
>NPIE01003641.1_pt1 | contig 56462 bp, 51 predicted proteins | sample 8637661 | NCBI WGS metagenome assembly NPIE01 (sample SAMN07420842, study PRJNA396082) | bioreactor metagenome | isolation source: sample BA12 brine-fed electro-methanogenic bioreactor BA | place: Japan: Kochi | collected 2016-12-09 | reverse complement strand
TTGAACGGCACGAAGTGCCGACTGACGACTGTCAACTGTCGACTACCGACGGCCCACTGCCCACTGTTAACTGCCGACTGGCTACCGGCTACCGGCTACCGGCTACCGGCTACCGGCTACCGGCTACTAATTGTCAACGCTCCCTCCGGTAGCATTTCGGATATCAGTTTTTAATGCAGGAATATGTTCTTCGTCAATTTCTATGATCAGTGTGATGTTTTCAGTGAATATCTGTTCAAATCGGATTACGGGATAAGTGTATAGAACTCTTAGTATAAGCGGATGGTTTTCATAAGAACAATTTATTGTAAATTTTTCACCGACTTCACGCGTAATGATCTCCGCTTCTTTAAGCGTTATATCCGCACAATGTGAATACGCTTTTACCAGTCCGCCGGTCCCCAGTTTTGTCCCGCCAAAATAACGGGTAACAACAACCAGGATGTTTGTCACATCGTGTTTTGCCAGCATATCAAATATTGGTTTTCCCGCTGTCCCGGACGGTTCACCGTCATCACTGTACCGGAACTGTATATTCTTATCATGTCCGATTTTCCATGCATAACAATTGTGGGTAGCATTGTAATGTGTTTTACGAAGCCTTTGAAGTTCCCGTTCAGCCTCTTCAATACTTTCAGCAGGAAGGGCATGTCCAATAAATTTACTTCCCTTTTCCGTAAATTTAGTCGATGTGACCGATTGTATTGTTCTGAATTTCATTTCAGTACTGTGAACTTCATTGGAAATCGCTGATTATCGACGGATAAAACCAATATGTAAACCCCTGAAGCGAGGTTACCTTTCAATTCATAACGAATATGATGCAGCCCTGCGCTCATTTCATGCAAGACAAGCGATCGTCTGCTGATTTCCCGGCCGTTAATATCATATATGTTTATCTTTCCCATACCTGCATCTGATTGAAGGTTATAGCTTACAGTAAATTTATTTCCATCAGAAACAGGGTTTGGAAAAAGCGAGAGTAAACCTGTATCCCCTTCCCGGATTTCCAAGGTGACCTGCAGAGGTGTGTCTGTAATGTATGCTTCATCTGTTCCTACAGATAACAAAAGATCCCAGGGAACCGAATTTGCCGTAACCGATGTAAACTGCCCGGCCAGATTAACGGCTTTCACAGTGGAACCTGCAGGCCATGCTTTTCCTGTCACTTTGCCCGGACTAAGGAGGCGTATTTTAATATTATAGGATCCGATGTTATTGATTCTGTGAAACGATGAACTGAACGGTTCAAAAGACACGTGAATATTTAGCGAATCACGATTTTGATAATTTGAAACAGCATCTGCCGGAAAGGTTATTCCGGAATATAGTTCTCCGTCCTCAAAATCTGAAAAACCTGAGATGCCAAAAGAAGCATACAAGTGTTCCATACCCCATGATGCCAGGTTTTCTGACCAGGGCTTGGGACCTGATTTTTTTTCAAGAAACCGGGTTATTGCCGGCCATACAGATTGGGTGGATACGGCATTCCATATCTGACCGGCCGGATACCCGTCATACTGGTTGTTTAAATGGATAAGCCATGTAACATTGTCATAAATATAGTCGTAAAGGGGATCCCCCCAACTGCCAAGATACCGGTTCACATATTGCAGATAGTCATTGACATCCGGGTAAGCAAACTCTTCAATCCACGTGGCGGATGTTTCATAAAACCACATATCCTCATTCAAATCCCAGATCCCGATACCGACCTGAAAAATATGAAAAAGTTCATGAGCACAGGTTACCTTTAGGGCGTCATCTTTCTGAGTGTAGAAACCGGGTCCGGACAATGTATGATGAATTTCCGCAAAGGCTGTATATGCCTGCAGACGGTTTCCTGTGGGTTTTCTGGCCTCAGCCGTTGTCTGTCCGTATGTCCCGATTGGCAGTTTTCTGAAATAAATATCGATTTCAGCATCTTTATCGTCATCGGCAGGGGGAATGGGAAGATTAAGAATATTCGTCAGAAGATCGTAGGATTCATCAAGGTATATGCCTGCTTTGATTATGTAATCAGGCACCTGTGAATCCAGAATATAATCCTGAGAAACGGCATCCGGACCCGTATTTGTATAATGCAGGACAAAACGGTTTGATGAACTGTAATACATCCTGTCAAGCCCCTGTGGGCGGGTGAGCAATTCACCTTTTGAAGGCAGTAAAAGTCTGCCGGGACCGGCATATAAAAAGCTTCCCAGAAAAAACACATATGCAAAACGTTTAAAAAGTCTCATTATTTCTTTTTAAATGATACAATAACCGGCACACCGGCAAGATCGTATATCTCCCGGATTTTTGCCTCCAGAAAGCGCTTGTAATGATCCTGTATCCACGAAGGTTCATTACAGAAAAAGACAATATGGGGCGGTCTGGTCCGGATTTGTGTAATATATTTGATCTTTCCGTATTTACTGCGGATTGATGCAGGCGGATTTTGTTCGATAATTTTTCCAAAAACCTGATTCAATTCCGATGTGGGTATTTTCAAATTGAGTCTGTTTTTTACATTCAGGGTTTCATCGAGGACCTTTAACAGGCGTTTTCTTTCATGCGCAGATATAAAGAAGACAGGGTAGTTTTTCAGCAACGGATATTCATAATACAGATCCTGAAGGAACTGGCGGGATGTGTGCGTGTCTTTTTCCACAAGATCCCATTTATTTAAAGCAATCACAAGACCTTTTCCCCGTTCCTGCACTTCCCGGGCGATTGCGATATCCTGCCGGGTAAATCCTTTGGATATATCGACAACCAGTATACACACATCACTGGATTCAATCGAGCGGATAGAGCGAACCAAACTGTAATATTCTATGGAATCGCTGATACGGCTTTTCTTCCTGAGACCGGCTGTATCAACAATTTGTATACTTTTTCCGTGATATTTAAAATAACTGTCTATGCTGTCACGGGTTGTTCCCGGGATGTCTGTGACAATATGTCTTTCTATCCCCAGGAATGCATTGGCCATTGTGGATTTACCCGCATTAGGCATACCAAGCAAGGCCAGTTTCAGGTCAGATTCCTGAACGCTTTTGGGAGTATCAGCGGGAAGTTTTTCCAGTATCACATCCAGTAAATCACCGGTTGTTCTTCCCATGAGGGCACTTACCATGACCGGATTTCCCAATCCCAGATTGTGAAATTCCCATACCAGCTGTTCATGATGGAGATCATCAACTTTATTCACGACAGTAAGAATTGGTTTACCTGACCGCTTAAGGATTTTTGTTATTTCCTGATCAATATGGGTAATGCCGGAATGAGCATCCAAAACAAAAAGAATGAGGTCAGCTTCTTCAATAGCGATCAGTGCCTGTTTCTTTACATTGTCTTCTATCTGATCTTTAGGCTGTGTCATGATACCGCCTGTATCAATCAGCGTAAAATGACGGCCGCTCCATTCTACGGTTGCATAAGCCCGGTCCCGCGTTACTCCGTCCGTTTTATCAACGATGGCTTTTCGTTCCTGTAAGAAGCGGTTAAAAAGTGTTGATTTCCCTACGTTGGGTCGCCCTACAATAGCAACGGTTGATGCCATGTTGATCTCCTGTAAATTCTGTGGAAATTATCATTTTTCATTGGTTTATCCCACTAAAAGCATAAAAATTGAAAGTATGAGACGCTTTTTAGATGACAATGAGTCAATAATGTTTTTAGATTTCAGACAATTCAAAATTCACAGACGAGGTTAGAAGATGAAACAAATGAATGGAATCCGATATTTACTGGTAGTGTTTCTGATTTTCACAACTGCAACATCAGCTATTGGTAATGGAAACGGAGTTGAAGCACTTCAAAAAGCAATTGATGAAGCCGGATATAACTGGGTTGCGGGTGAAAATGACATTTCACGGATGAACCCTGAAGCCAGACGAAAACTATTGGGCGATACAGGTCCCAAAGAAAAAGATATTGATAAACGTCTGATTGATCTGCCAAAAGTTGAGAATCTTCCGTCTCAATTCGATTGGCGTGACAACAACGGGAACTGGGTAACACCGGTAAAGAATCAGAATCCCGCCGGTTCCTGCTGGTCGTTTTCTGCAACGGCACAACTTGAATCCTGGTATAGGATTACAACAAATGATCCGGATACATTGATTGATCTCTCCGAACAATTTCTCATTTCCTGTAATGATGAAGCAACAGCCGACGGCGGTTATTTTACCGGGTATGCCTTTGATTTTATCCTGGATGTTGGCGGTGTCCCGTCTGAAAGTTGTTTTCCATATAAGGCAGATGATTCTCCCTGCAGTGACGTCTGTGAGGATTGGCAAAGTGAAGCCCTGACTTTTCCGGGTTGGGGATTTGTAACCGGATCTATTCCTCTTGTCGATAACATCAAACAGGCAGTTTCTATTCATCCCCTGAGTGTATCCATGCAGGTTTATTCGGATTTCTATAATTATACAAGCGGTGTTTATAAAAGAGTATCCACTTCGCGTGAAGGCGGACACGCCGTTTTGATTGTGGGTTGGGATGATACAGAAAGAGCATGGATCGTGAAAAACAGCTGGGGACCGAACTGGGGTGAAGACGGTTATTTCAAAATTACCTGGGATGATATGGAATTCGGGTATAATGGTGTTTTTATTTACAATTCCATGATTTCAAATCCTTTGGCTATATCACGCAATACTGTTGAAATGTCGCTTACGGTCGGAGACGTCATCAGTGATACCATTACTTTTACCAATATTAGTGAAGATATCATGGAATTTTTTACACTGAGTTATGGCTCTCAAAATCCTGAACCCCTGTTTCATGTCAGCGAATTTGAAGCCTATGAAGGATCATCCTGGTGGTGCGGCGATGAAGCCGTTGGAGGATATACGGACGGTCTTCTGCAGTATCTAATGTTACCGGCTGTCAATTTGAACAGTACTGCAAATCCATCGCTCACATTCATGGGGAAATGGAATGTGGAAGATCCTGCCGGAAACGATGATCCGGATTATGACAGCTGGGACGGACTCAACGTGTGGATTTCAACGGATAACGGTGATACATATAATGTCTTGACTCCCGTTTCACCTGCTTATAATTGTGCCAGCCTGTGGGCTTTCGGTCACCCGGACCAGGGCTGGGGTATGGGTCCCGGAATTGCCGGCTGGGCCGGATCCAGCGGCGGCTGGGTCCCGGTGGAATTTGACCTGTCGGAATACAAAGCGGAACAGGTTATTATTCGTTTCGCTTTTGCGTCGGATATGGGATATTCCACACCGGACGACCCGTCTCTGAAAGGGTTCTTTGTAGATAATATCCTTGTCAAAGACGGTGAAACGGTTATCCTTGAAAATTACGGAACGGAAGCCGAAGGTTTTGTTGCAAGAGGTTATGCACATAATTCAGAAGTTGTTGACTGGCTGGTTGTTGAAGGTGCAAACGGACTGCTTTATCCCAATGAATCACAGGATGTCATCATAACTGTGGATTCCAAAGGGATGTCTGCCGGTGTTTATGGCGGAAATCTTCAGGTTCTCCTGAATGATACGGATAATTACTATCGAAACGTTTTCCTGGAAATAAATATGATTGCCCCCGAACACGATGTTCATGTGGCATATCTTTCGCTGCCCGGCAGTGAACTCTCAATTCTCTTTCCGATTGAGATTGGAACAGTTGTAAACAATGAGGGACAAAATACTGAAACAGATTTAAACATAGTCTGTTATGCAACAAAAGAGGGACAACCTTTTTATGCTGATACGACTGTTCTTGCTTCCATTGAACCGGGTGAATCACGAATTGTGAATTTCAAACCCATTACGCCTATGGAAACAGGAACGCTGGATTTTATTGTTTATCCCCTTGATCTTGAAAACGATTACAATGACTATAACGACACGTTGCGGCAAACGGTCGTTGTGGGTAATATTGTGGATGATTTTGAAACAAAAAAGACATATTGGCAGATGGACGGAGGATTTGGGACCACATCGTCTTATCCGGCCCATAGCGGAAGGTTTACCGCTCACGTAAATGGCGGAAGCGCTCCATATGTTGCCAATATGAATTCTACCATGACGTTTGCCCCGGGATTTGACCTGAGTCTGGCTGATGTCGTCGCCTTTAAATACTGGGTTTGGTATGTAACTGAAGCCGGCAAAGATATCCTCTATGTTGAAGCCAGTTATGATTCGGTCAGCTGGACGGTAAAAGATTCTCTGTCCGGTGTGGATAATAACTGGAAACAGCGTGCCGTAAATCTGGATGAGTATGCGGGTCTTGAAAAATTGTGGATCCGTTTCCGCTTTGTGTCTAATGAAACCACTCAGACGATCGGAGCGTTGATTGATGATGTGGGTATTTACCTGGAACATGTATCCGGAATCGAAGAAAAGATCATATCCGGATTACCGGAAAAGTGGACTCTTGAACCAAACTATCCCAATCCCTTTAATCCGGAAACAACCATCAATTACAGCGTTCCTGAAAACGGTCCGGTTCAAATTCTGATCTATAATCTGAGAGGAGAATTGATCCGTACCCTGGTGAATGGCAACCATACTGCAGGATGGTATAATGTGGTTTGGAACGGACGAAACGATTCAGGTTTACCTGTCAGTACCGGTGTTTACATTTACAGCCTGAAATCATCCGGCAGAATGATAAAAAGTCATAAGATGGTTTATATGAAATAAGATGGAAAGAAAAATGTTTCAAATTAAAGCACAGCAACTCAAAACTGTTCAAAATCAGACGCTGAATTTGATGCTTGTTTTTGCTGGTTCGCTCTTTATTGCCCTTAGTGCAAGAGTAGCCGTTTCCATCCCGTTTTCAATGGTTCCGGTTACGCTGCAAACGTTAGGCGTATTACTGGTCATGGTTCTTCTTGGTTCCAAAAGAGGAACAATGAGTGTGCTTCTTTACCTTACGGAAGGACTCAGCGGCTTACCGGTTTTTGCGATGGGCGCAGGCGGATTCTACCACCTTACCGGACCGACAGGCGGATATCTTCTTGCTTTTCTTCCTATGGGATTTCTCTTTGCACGTTGGTTGGAATGGTCATTCGAAAGACGATTTATTTCTGTTGCCGCTGCTTCTCTGTTGACACATTTGTTCATTCTGATGCTGGGAGCACTTTGGCTTAACCGGTTTATTCCCTGGGACTCCGCAGTCATGAAAGGAATCATTCCTTTCATCCCCGGTGCTGTTTTTAAATCGGTGATTGTTGCCGGATTCACAGCAGGTATGAATCGTTCCAAAATGTGATTCTATAACCCTTGCCTACGTAAAGCCCGGTTTTTCCGGGCTTTTTTATTTTGTTATTCCTTCCTTTTAGTTGTAAAATTTTAAAGGTTTTCTCTTAAATTGCTCAGCGGGTATTATCATGACAGTCACCTTGAAAAAAACCTTTAAAATTGGTATTGTCGAGGATTCAACCGTTATCAGCTTGACGTTGAATGATATGGTTGAACATTTCGGTTATTCGGTGTGCGGTCCGTTTTCCAATGCCGGTGATGCTATGGAAAAATTTATTAAAGATCCCCCGGACCTTATTCTGATGGATATTGTGATCAAAGGCTCAATGGATGGTATATCACTTGCCCATGAAATTAACCGGAGACTGCAAATACCCATAATTTATCTGACCGGACATTCTGATCAGGCAAAACTGGACCGGGCACGGATAACGGCGCCCTTAGGTTATATTATCAAACCGTTTGATCCTAAACAACTCCAGATAACGCTTGATATGGCCGTCCGTAAAATCGAAACGGATAAAAAACTTGTTTTGTATCAGAAGAAACTCGAAGAGATGGTTAACGAAAAAACCTTTGAATTAAGGCATGAAATCGAACGACGCAAAGAAATTGAAAGCTCTCTCATCAGTCAGAATGCCAAGTTAAGCAAGCTGAATAAAGAATTACGTTTAAAAAATCAACAGATCATGGCAAAATCATTGAAAATATTTCAAAAAGATCAAATGCTAAAAAAACTGACTAAAGCATTAATTGATAAAAAAAATCAGTATAAAGACCTTTTTGACAAAGATTTGTTGAGCTTGGTGAGGTCCCTTCAGAATCACCTTGAAGAACACATGCTGGATGAGTTTGAAATCCGTTTCAGTGACATATATTATGGTTTTAATGAACGGCTCTTGAATGCATTCCCGGGACTTACACCCAATGAAGTGAGACTTTGTGATTTGATAAAAATGAATTTTACAACCAAAGATATATCCAACCTTACGCTGCGGTCTGTGAAAAGTATCGAAATTGCACGATATCGCCTCAGAAAAAAACTGGGTGTAGGAAATTTTGTTGATCTTGCAACCTTTCTATCCAATTTTTAATGGTTATTAATCGGAATATGGAACATGAGCACATCTGAAGTTGTCAGGACTTTGACGAAAGCCCTTCGGCTGGACAAAAATATCTTTATCGAGGCCAGTGCCGGCGCCGGCAAAACATTCACACTGACAAAACGATATTGCGCCATTCTTGACGATTTTGCCAAAATGTATAAAAAATATCCCAATTCACCCAAAAAGGGACCGGCAAATATTCTGGTTATTACATTTACGCGTAAAGCCGCCAGTGAAATGACAGGCAGAATTTTCGAAGATTTAAAGTGCCTGCTTCTGAATCAAAAACTTAAGGATATGCCTGACGAGTTCGGTTCAGCACTCCGTACAGCTCCTGTCCCATATAAACAATGGATTGAAGCCAATTTTCAGGATAATTCGATCTCTACCATAGACAGTTTTTGTACCGGGATCCTTAGAAATTATGCCTATCTCACCGGCTGTGATTATGATTTCCGAGTCGAAGAAGAAATACGAAGTCAGTATTATTTTGACCGTGAACTCGATCAGTTCCTGCGTGATAAATCAGCAGAAAATAATCCCGATATAAAGGATATCTTTGGATCTGTATCTGCCGGCAAACTAAAAAAAATAATATCCTATCTCTATGATAACAGACTGTACCTGAACGATTGGTTTGCTGATATAAACCGTATTATACAAGACGGATCGGAACACGAACTGTTAATGCGTTGGGAAGAAGCTCTGACGCCTGATATACCGATAGACACTATACTGGAACACTTGAGGGAAATGACCTCATATAGGTCTTCTGTCATGAAACACAGCGATGACAAAGGCTTTGTAAAACTTCAAAGCATTCAAAATGCTTTGGATTTATTTCCTGTAAATGAAAGCCCAACCCAGCAAAAAATTTACCTGATCAGGGAAATACTTCAGAATTTCCTGACAAATAACGCCACTGCCTTTGCAGCTTTTCCGGGGAATAAAAGTAATTGGCAAAACCCTGATGATTTGCTGGAAATCAAAAACCGCATTTATCCCGGACTGTGTTCAATTCTAAAAGACTATACAGAAAGTCTCCTGTATATTCCTAATGATGCAGATGTAAAAAGCATATCCCTTATCCGGCCGACACTTGCTGTCTATTATGAATTTGTGAAAAGAATGGAGAATTTCCAGAAATCCCGTAAATATCTCACGTTCAATGATATTATTTTAAAAACAAAGGATTTACTGGAATCCAATGAACAGATCCGGAAAGAACTGTCAGATAAATACTGTCATATTCTTTTTGATGAATTTCAGGATACCAATGACCCCAGATGGCAAATCATCAAATTGATCGGAGATAAGAAAAAGGGGCAACTTCGGGAACAGGGATTATTTCTTGTAGGCGACAGGAAACAGTCTATTTACGGGTTTCAGCAAGCTGATGTAACCGTCATGGATTCAATAAAAAAAATATTCAAACCGGAAGAAATAATCGAACAGAATCACAATTTCAGGTCATCGGGTCATTATGTGGGATCTTGTATCAATCCCCTGTTTGAATCCTTGTTTCCGGCTGATGAAGAAAACAGGGCATCCTGGGAACCGCCATTTTATCCTACTGTCTGTGTATCCCCGCTAAAGGATGTTAATATCCCTGAAAAAGCTGTTACAATCTGCCGGCTGAATCATGTTCCATCTGCAGAAAATGATGCCGCCGCAGCCGCTTTGGCCGCTGAAATGGCTGAAAAGATGCTCACGTGGTGGGATGAAACAGGAAAGTTTTTGATACCGGACCATGACGGACCTGTCATTGGTTTACTGCTCCGGTCCTTCAAGCATATTGGATCTTATACGTCTGCTTTCGCCCGGAAAAATATCAAGCTTGAAATTGTCAGCGGTAATGGGTTATTTGCCCGACAGGAAATCGGCGATTTATTTCATTTAATATCATTTTTGATTAATCCTCACGACGATTTGGCTCTTTTAAGTTTGATGAGAAGTCCCTGGCTGGCTCTGGATGATAACAGCATCCATCGATTAAAGCATCGAAATAAAGATGAAAGCATTTTCAGCTATATCCTTAAAGATGATTATTTTAGTAAAACATCCGATGAGCTTAACCTATGGATGTCATTATGCAGGGACCGGTACTTTCCGGATCTTCTGGAGGATATTTTATCTGACAATCTTCGCGAACTCCTGATCTTGGGTGAATCGGAAGGGGAAAGGCGTCTGGCTAATCTTGATCTGGGAATGACTATCATCCGGAGTTTGATGGATGGTGGGATGTCGGTTCGTGAAACACGTGAATGGTTCAGATATCAGATTGATCAGGAGAAAGCTGGAGAAGAAGCACAATATAAAAGTGATGCTCAAGTTCGCATGATGACAATTCATAAGTCTAAAGGGCTGCAATTTCCCATGGTAATGGTAAGTGATATGAACAGAAAACCCAATAAGGACTCAGGTTTTATCACACATGCAAAAATCGGAAAAACCACAGAAGTAGCCCTGAACATAACAGATGATACAAATAAAAAGGCCGGATTACTTACCGCCCTGAGAGAACAGCAAAAGAAAGAAGAAATGGCAGAAGAACTTCGCGTTTTTTATGTGGCCGTTACCCGCGCCCGCTTTGCTGTGTCTTTTTTAGGATGTTTTGAAGATGAAGAGGACTCATCTCTTAAAAAACACGGGTGGTGGAATCGGTTTATCAATCCCTTTATAACTGCTGTAAAATCAGATCCGGAATTGTCTGCTTCAACAGATATTTCGGTAATGGACTGGAATCTTTTAAAAGAAGAATTGGCCGGGAAATCGTTGGCTGTTAAGAATTTTTCCACAATAAAGTGGCAGGAACCTTCCATTGATAAGACTAAAAAACAGCGGTATTTACTCACACCGCATGATATCATGGATGCCATATGTCCCGAACAGGCTTCCAATCAAACCCATGACAGAGAGTCTGATATTTTCAGCCGGCAGTATGGCGTCTTCTTTCACAAGATAATGGAAGAAAAATGGTTTGAAAATCTGACGACTGCTGAAGCATGGCTGAAAGCGGAAATGCCTGAAATGCCGGTAAAAAAATCGTTGGATCTTCTTGCCGATGACCTGAATAGAATGAATGAATCCGATTATTTTCATAAAATTAATGAGTCGTCTCCTGAAACAATTCTTACAGAACTTACACTGAATGCCCATTTCAAGAACCGGGATTTGCATCTAATTTTGAAAGGTGTTCCCGATCTTCTATGGATTACGGATTCAGAGTGGATTTTAATCGACTACAAAACAGATAAAGATAAAAGCCGTTTGGATAAATACAAGATTCAGATTCAATGCTATCAGGAAATGATCAATAATCTGTATGGAAAAATCCCCCGGGGATTGATTTGGTTTGTGCGCATGAATGATATTGTTGACGTTCCGTATGAAAAAGATATTCTGAATAAACTTGATTTTGTTCATGAGCCATTAATGTATGATCATCATGAGGGAATGGCAGATCCGGACCATGTGAACATTATCTGCAACCATGTTCACAAGACTAAACTGCTGGTTTTGTGTCCCGCTAAAACGGAAGCAGAAGAAATCAGACACAGTCTGATAAACCGTCGGCTATATCATCCGGGGCATCAGATCATTTCATGGCAGGAATTGCTCAGATCACGCACATTCCCCGGCAAGGGAATGGATCCTGTCATGCAGCTCATGATTTTTTATGATATGCTGAATCATGAGAAAAATGAAATGTCAGGGAAGGGCACTGCTTCCAGAATTTCGGATGCTTTCAGAAATTTTGAATTATATGGATTGGAACCGGTTGACGCTGTCAGAGATGTGTTTTACCGGTTTAGATCTCTGGCAGAATCGAAAGGATTGATGACCGATGTAAAAATTGCCCGGTGGTTATTGCATAACCATCCCTACAAAGATTATACGATAATTGTTACAGGATGGTACCAGCATTCACCGGTCTATAACGAATTTCTGAATACGCTGAAGAAAGATGCACAGTATTTTGAATTGTGTGACACGTCCTGGAATGCCGGCCCGGGGTCCGAACAGATACAAGAACTTCCCGAAACTGTCGTTCGGGAGGTAACAATATGCCGCAGTGTCGAAGAAGAAGTGAGAACCCTCATGCGGGAAATTTGTGCCTGTTCCGACAGACAAACCTGTGGCAGGTTTCATATCGCCGTATCAAACCCCGGAATTTATTATCCCGTTATCCGCAGACTTGCTGATGAATATTCCGTTCCTGTCCGTTTCAGCACCAGGATATCCGTTAAAAAACTTCCGGCAGGAGAATTGTTAATAAACATCCTGAACCTCACGGATTATCGTGATAATCCTGATTGGGATATGATAGCTTCAGTTTTACTCCATCCTCTAAAAATGCCAACCCGTCAAGCCTTTCTTTTTGATGCATGTGTGAGGAAGCGGAATCCCCGTTACTTTCTTAACTTTCTTAAAGAAGATGATCCTGAAACGTATCCGGAAATTCGGAAAGATATTTTGGCTTTTCTAAACAATTTTCGCATAGAGCAGAAAAGAAGCCTGGCGGGTGTTAACAACTATGTGAATTTTCTGAAATCTGAAATTCGGAAAATGCAATTGATTATGGAACAATCCGGGATTTTACACAAAGATAATTTCAAAGCTCTCGATAAAATCAATGCCATATTAGACCAATTAATCCCGGCTTTTACGCTGACCGGCTTAAAACCGGATATGAATAATGTTACCATGTATCTTCGTGAAAGGATAAATACACTCGAGATCTCTCCTTCGGAAGAAACGGACGGAATACCTGTTACCGGTTATCTGGATGCAGTCAATCTTTGTCCGGACCGGATGTGGATTCTGGGACTCAACCACAATGATTTTCCTGCTCTCCCGGATAAAAATCCTTTCCAAATCGGGCAGCCTTTTAACCCGTGGTTTATGAGCAAACATATGGTCAATCGTTGGATCCGTCTGAAGAATGTCCGGTTTCTCTGCTCTAAGACATATCCGGATGGCACCGTGACCGAACCGTCCATTCTCCTGCGGTCTTTTTCTGTCAAATCGCCGGATATAATAACGGATCCCGGCAGAAGACCTTTTTACAGTCAGTATATGAATAAGTTAATCATCGCTGCTCCGGATGATTATCGTGTTAGGCGGTTTAATGCGCAACAATTGATGAAAGGTTTCTCGTTTGACATATCGGGTTTTGAATTGCCTGAATCATATCGTTACGATGGAACTGTAACGCCGGATTTGGACATGCCATTCCGTTTGTCTGTGACAAATCTGGAAACACTGATCCGCTGCCCTATGAAGTATTGGTTCAAATTCATCCTGAAAGTTTGTCCCATGGATTCAGATACATCTCTTCAGGATATTCTTGATACAGGGACTATCGTTCATAAAATTCTGGAAACGTTCGGAAAACGGGGAGGATTTCAACTGAGTCCCCAAAAAGGAATTGAAATCATGAAATCCGTTGTTCAGGATATTCTGAAAGAGGAGAACCGTGATCCGGACAAAGATGCCTGGTTTTATCAGCAGTTTAGCTTCATTCTAAAGGGGCTGGAGAATCCGCATGACGGTGGGAAACTGGGAAGTCTTATTCGGGAAAACTATGATTTGGGATTATCGGTATGTGAAGCATCTTTTGAGCAGACTTTCGGAGACGGCCGGGAAGGATCCTGGAAGGAATTTACTCACGATTCGATGATAAACCTGTTGATACACGGGAAAATTGATAAGGTCTTTGCGGATACGAAAGGGAAACGAATTTTATTGTCTGATTATAAAACAGGAACATCAAGTCAATTCAATCTTGTAAAGGCCGGACTGGCTGTTCAACCCCTCATTTATTACCTGAAAGCCAAACAGGAATATCCCGGGTATGATATTGTTTTTGTTTATGAGTATATCCCCAAAGAAAACGATCCGTATAAAATGAGCGGGGAAGCGGGTGATGCGGGAGACAAGAATTGTTTTATTACGGATAGACGAAAGAAATCTCTCGGACTCAATGTTCCGGATGTATCAGGTGATAATGTACTCACCAAAACAGACGTAGACGCAATTCTTTATCAGGCTGAAGCATCGCTGCGGGAAGGGCGTTTCCGTCATGCAAAACCGGAACACTATAAGGATGTGTGTAAATACTGCGAATTTGTTTTTACATGCAGAAAAGAATAACCACCATCAAATAAAGAAAATTTTCACGATATTTTATTGACTTTCATTCATGGCTTATTTAATATTATAAAGCCATCCTGAGATGGGGGAGTAATCTGTCATCAGGGGATCGGGTCAGCATCTGCTGTTGAGCAGCTCCCGATTTCTGATGAAAACAAAGGGAGCAGCTATGGAAAAGCAATACCACACACTCAGTATTACCGTTTATAACCGTGACAAGGCTTACAGAAAAGTCGGAGAACTGCTTCATGATTTTGCCGACGAAATTATGCTTCGGGTCGGTTATCCCATTGAGAGTGAAAACGTAGCTATAATTTTTCTCATTTTAAAAATGTCCGGTGATGAAGTGGGAGCCCTGTCAGGCCGGTTGGGACAGTTAGACTCTGTCAATGTTAAAGTATCCACACTTAAAATATAAGGGAGCATATCCATGGCAGTCCGATCGACCATTTCCTGGATAGACCGGGTAATACAACAGGAACAAATTGACAAGTATCTGATCAACGGGAAAGATTTTATCGATGAAAACCGTATCCTCCAAAATCTGGAGAACAATAAAAATCCTGATCCGGCCAGAATTCGTGAGATCATTCAAAAATCCCTCTCCATAAAACGGCTTGATCCGGATGAAACAGCGGCGCTGATTCATGTTAAAGATCCCGGACTCTGGGAAGAAATGTTTGAAGCGGGACTTGAAGTGAAACGGAAGGTCTATGACAACAGGATTGTTTTCTTCGCCCCTTTGTATTGCAGCAATTTGTGTGTAAACAGTTGTGTATATTGTGGATTCCGAACAGATAATACACGGGAAAAACGCCGGATTCTCACGATGGATGAAGTTAGGGCAGAAACCCGCGCTGTTGTTTCTGAGGGACATAAACGCATGATTGTTGTTTTTGGCGAGCATCCCATGTCTGATGCAGATTATATGTCTGATGCCATTAAAAACATCTACAGCATCAAACTGCCGGCTCGCGCCGGATATGGTGAAATCCGGCGTGTGAATGTGAATGCCGCTCCCATGAGTATCGAAGATCTGAAAAAACTCTGGGAAGCAGGCATAGGAACTTATCAGGTTTTTCAGGAAACTTATCACAAAGAAACCTATGCAAAAGTTCACCCTGCCGGATTAAAAGCCAATTACAGGTGGCGGTTATATGCCCTGCACAGAGCCATGGATGCTGGAATCGATGATGTTGCTTCCGGGGCATTGTTCGGACTCTATGATTGGAAGTTTGAAGTTATGGGACTCCTGTATCATGCCATGGATCTGGAACGGCAGTTTGGGATCGGTCCCCATACCATCAGTTTTCCCCGCATGACACCTGCCAGCGGTTCATGGATCAGCACACATTCACCGTATCAGGTTGATGATGATACCTTTAAAAAACTTGTCACCATCCTTCGTCTCTCTGTTCCGTATACCGGATTGATCATCACTGCCAGGGAAAAAGCTGAACTTCGCCGTGACGTGATTAAAGTAGGTTGTACGCAAACCGATGCATCTACAAAGATCGGAATAGGCGGTTATACGGATGCCCTGAAAAAACTGGATAAAGTAATACAGGGTGAACAAGATGAAGATGCCCAACAGTTCCTTTTGGGAGATACGCGAAGATTGGATGACGTAATTCGGGAACTGGCGGAAATGGGTATGATAACCAGTTTCTGTACTGCCGGCTATCGGTGCGGAAGAACCGGCGACAAAATAATGGGCCTGCTTCAAAGCTGTACTGAAGGAAAATTCTGCAAGCTGAATGCAGTCCTTACTTTCAAAGAGTATCTGGAAGATTATGCATCACCGGAAACAAAAAGAGTGGGAGAGACGCTTCTGCAAAAAGAATTGGATGAAATCCGTGCCATCCCCTTTTTCAAAAAGGGTAAACTTCTGGATAATTTTGAGAACTATTTTGCCCGAATATCGTCCGGAGAAAGAGATGTCTATATCTAACGGAGATTTGGACCGGTTGTGTGACGATTTCTGTCATCAATACGGAATAACCCTGGCCATCTGCGAGATATTTGGTAAACGCTGGTCATTTATTGCCGGAAACGGCGATTCGTTGTATGCCGGAGAGCGAATCAGGCTGAATGAAAAATACGGTCTGATTGCTGATATAATTCCCGAAACAATCAAAGAGGATTTGCTGGGAAGACTTAAAGCAATATTACACATACGTGATTGAATAAAAATTCCCCGGTTTTATTAACATAATGGATTGTAATAAAAAAAGCGGATCACTTGATCCGCTTTGAGTACGCCCTGGAGGACTCGAACCCCCAACCTTCTGGTCCGTAGCCAGACGCTCTATCCAATTGAGCTAAGGGCGCGTTTTGAACCCGCAGCGCGTACGGGACTCGAACCCGTGTTACCGACGTGAGAGGCCAGCGTCCTAACCGCTAGACGAACGCGCCATATCCTGCTGGGTTGCAGGGATTCGAACCCCGATTCTACGGTCCAGAGCCGTATGTCCTGCCATTGGACGACAACCCAAGTTATGAAAAAAGCCCGAAAATATACACAATATCTTTAAAAATTTGCAACGGATTATTTATTGTAAAATTTTATTGAAGATTTACGGATAATAATTAAATAGTTAAAAAATATTCAAATATTCTTTAAAATTTAAAATAAATGTTGCAAATAATTTTAAATAGTATAATTTTATGTTAAATTTTGGAGGTGCTGTGGATCAAACAGATTATACAATACTGAGGACTCTGCAGGAAAATGGACGGGCGACATACCATGAACTGGCAGACGAAACCGGGTTGACCGTTCCCGCTGTTCGCGAACGGATCATTAAACTTCGTGAAAGAGGAATCATTAAGGGTTTTCACGCTGTTGCAGATGCCAAACTTCTTGGAAAAGATATTACGGCCTTTATTATGATTGACAGTGTGGCAATCCATTATCAGGATCTTATTGACTATGCCAGAGAAGATCCGGCCGTTCAGGAGTGTCATTCCATTACAGGCGGAGGATCCCACCTGTTGAAAGTCAAGACTAAGAATACGGTGACGCTAGAGGCGCTTCTCAGCAAAATCCAGCGCTGGCCCGGTGTAAAAGGAACTGAAACCCATGTGGTGCTCAGCTCATTCAAAGAAACAACATTTATCGAACCGGAAACGCTCCATTAATAATTAATAATTAATAATTCATAATTCTATAACAATCCTTTGTGAGGAAAATATGGACCCAAATAAAAATTCAGCCCAAAACAAGACAGTAACGGATATATATGCTTCTCATGTTTTCAGTGATGACGTGATGAAACAGCGTCTTCCGGAGCATGTCTATCTGAAACTGAAAGATACTATTGAAAAACGACGTCCCTTGAACAGGGATATTGCCGATCAGGTTGCCGGTGCCATGATGGAATGGGCTGTCGAAAAGGGTGCCACCCATTATACGCACTGGTTTCAGCCCATGAACAGTATAACGGCAGAAAAACATGAGTCTTTTATAGAAAATGCCGGCCCCGGACGGGTTATTATGGAATTTTCCGGGAAGGAGTTGATTCAGGGTGAACCGGATGCTTCTTCATTCCCATCCGGCGGTATTCGATCAACATTTGAAGCCAGAGGATATTCTGTCTGGGATGCCACATCTCCTGCCTTTCTCAGAGAAGATCTGACCGGAGTAACCCTTTATATTCCCACAGCCTTCTATTCCTACCACGGTGAAGCCCTTGACAAAAAAACCCCTCTGCTCAGGTCCATGGAGGCCCTGTCAAACCAATCCCGGAGGATCATGAAAATTTTCGGCGATTCAATAACGGAAACAGTCATTGCGTCTGTAGGAGCAGAACAGGAATATTTTCTCATTGACAAATCGTATTACAATCAACGAACCGATCTTCAGTTTACCGGTCGAACTGTTTTTGGTGCACCTCCGCCCAAAGGTCAGGAGATGGAGGATCATTATTTTGGCAGTCTGAAAGAACGAATCGCCGATTTTATGCGCCAGGTGGATGTGGAATTATGGAAACTGGGAATCAGCGCCAAAACCAAGCATCATGAAGTGGCTCCCGGACAATACGAGTTGGCTCTCATTCATACGAACTGTAATGTAGCAACAGATCATAATCAGCTTCTCATGGATACTATCTGCAAAATTGCCGAACGGAATGAACTGGTCTGTCTGCTCCATGCCAAACCTTTTAAAGGGATCAACGGTTCAGGTAAACACAATAACTGGTCCATCGTAACTGACCATGGCATAAATCTGCTGGAACCGGGTCAAACTCCTGAAGAAAAAATCCGTTTTCTTGTTTTTCTTACGGCCATACTTAAAGCAGTGGATTCCCATGCGGATCTGCTTCGCTTCGGCGCTGCCACTCCGGATAATGATGAACGTCTTGGCCAACATGAAGCCCCTCCGGCTATCATATCTGTCTTTCTCGGTGATTTTCTTACCGATCTTCTGGATAACATGGAGACAAAAACCGGTTCAAAACGCTCATTCCATAAAACACTGCAGGGAGGAGTGAGCACGTTGCCCGCACTTTTACGGGACGATACAGACAGAAACCGCACATCCCCCTTCGCTTTTACGGGAAATAAATTTGAATTCCGTATGGTTTCATCCCTTGCATCTGTGGCCCGCCCGAATATTATTCTCAATACTATTGTTGCTGATATACTGAATGAATTTGCTGACATTCTTGAACACTCAGAAAATCCTCTCCATAAAGCAGAGGAATTGATTCGTGAAACGTATACCAAACATAAGCGAATTGTTTTTAACGGGAACGGATACTCGGATGAATGGCGAGAAGAAGCAAAAAAAAGAGGATTATTGGAATTTCCGTCTTCCCTGGATGTTTATCCTGAACTTGTTTCAGAAAAAAATATCAGTCTTTTCGAAAGACAGAAAGTTTTTAATGTGTCAGAATTGAAAGCACGGGCTGAAATCCACATTGATACTTTCATTAAACAGCTTTGCATAGAGGCCAATACGATGATCCGTATGGCCCGCACTGAAATTCTGCCGGCTGTCTTATCCTGCCAGAAAGAACTTTTGGAACTGGTAAAAATCCAGACTGAAACAGGAATTCCGCATGGGGCTGAAAAAGAATATGCCAAAACGTACCGCCTACATGTTCTGAATTTTATGAAACATCTGGATAAACTTGAACAGACTCAATCGGAAGAACAACCCTGCAGTCTGGAGGATTTTTCGGCTTGTCAGTCATACAGGGATAAGCTCCGGCACACGATGGCCTCTCTTCGGTATGAAGGAGACTGGTTGGAATGCCATACTCCCAGACATCTTTGGCCTTTTCCGGTTTATGCAGATATCCTTTATAAAATATAATAATCAGTAGCCGGTAGCCAGTAATCAGTAGCCGGTAGCCGGTAGCCGGTAGCCGGTCCGGTAGCAGGTAGCCGGTAGCCGGTAGCCGGTAGCCGGCAGAACACTTCCGCACGGCTCACAGACACTGCTGACCGGACTGTGATCTGACGGAAGATTTCGAAATAACGGCTGCCCATTTCAGACTGATTAAAATTATTAAGAATCACGATTAGCCTTTATAATGTTTCATGTTTCACTTTTTATTCAATGTGAATTTTCATAGTTTTTTCTTCCGGAAGCACTGTATCACATGAAAAGGAGAAATGTTTTGGGAAAGAAGTATCTTGGTATGTGTCTCATAACCGCTTGTGTTTTACTTTTTTCTTATGGGTGTACGGAGAAGCAAACAGATATTGTAAGTCATAAATCCCATGATTCGTTAAATGTTCAGCAATTGGTGAAATCGGTAAAAAGCTGGGATGAATCACTCCTTCCCCAATATCCGGTCGGACAACCGGAAATTACGATTTTGAAAATATCTATCCCTGCCGGAACCCGGCTCGAAACCCATACCCATCCTGTCATAAATGCAGGTGTTCTTGTTAAAGGCGAACTCACAGTTTATAAGGAAAATGGTGAGACACTGAAACTGAAAGCCGGTGATCCGATTGTTGAAGTTGTAAATACGCTTCATTACGGTTTGAATGAAGGAGATGAAACTGCTGAAATCATTGTTTTTTATGCCGGGATTGAAGGGAATCCCATAACGTTCATTTCTTCTAATCAATAAATCTTTTTTTTTGTTTGGAGTATACGTTCATGATCAACCAATTCACATTTAAATCCTTGATGCGAACTACAGCAGCATCTGATAACGCAAGAGTAAAAAATGCAGAGTGACGCTGTAAATAGTTTTTTAACAATGATCCGGTGTGAGTTAAATCGTAATGTTGATGATAAAACCAGAGAAACAAGTCAGAATTTCTTTAAGGAACCTGTGAATCCGTACGGTGTCAAAACCGCCATGGTTACGATGATAGGCAAAACCGTTTACAAGGCCATTGAAATAAAAGAAAAAGCTCTGATCTTTCAAATATGCGAAGAACTCTGGAAATCCGGTCGTCTTGAGGAATCTTTTATTGCCTGTCAATTTTCATATTATATCCGCAAATCCTACTCATCAGATGATATTTTTGTGTTTGAAAGGTGGATTGAAAACTATGTTTCCAATTGGGCTTCATGTGATACATTATGTAACCATACCATGGGAGAATATCTTGTAATGTATCCGGAACACCTTACATATCTCAGGAAATGGACTCAATCAGAAAACCGCTGGATGCGTCGTGCAGCAGCTGTGTCTCTTATTATTCCCGGACGAAACGGGATTTTTCTTCCGGAAATATTTGCCATTGCTGATTGTCTGCTGACAGATCCGGATGATCTGGTACAAAAAGGATATGGGTGGATGCTGAAATCGGCAAGTATGGCTGATCAGGAGAGTGTTTTTAAATTTGTTATGGAACGAAAAACTATGATGCCGCGAACTGCTCTGCGCTATGCCATTGAAAAAATGCCGCAGAATCTGAGAAAAAAAGCAATGGAGAAAACGTGAAAACAGTGAACGATTTTTCGGGGAAGTATGATGATAATTTTCCGGGACAGATCGTTATAAAGACTATCGATGATTTGCCGGCTGCTGAGATGATTTCCGACAGAATCCTTATCAGCAGAACCCAGGATGCTCTTGACCTCATGGTGATTTGCGGCGAATACGGGGCAGGACATATCATCCTTCATAAAAAAAATCTTACCGAAAATTTCTTTGATTTGAAAACAGGTCTTGCCGGTGAAATCCTGCAAAAATTTGTCAATTATAATGTTAAACTGACAGTAATCGGTGATTTTTCTCACTATAAAAGCATGGCGCTTCAGGATTTTATACGTGAAAGCAACAGACAGGGACGTATTTCATTTTCATCGGATAAACCCTGATATTAAAGGACTATCCTGCATGTTGGTTTTCAGACCAATGCGGAATAGGTTTGACGTAATGAGGATATAATATGACAAGAATCTGTCCAACGATTCAATATTCAGTATCCCGAATTATTATCGGGATCCTGCTTTTCTTTCATGTCTTTCCCCAAAATCTGTCAGCGAACCCCGTTCCGAAAGATAATTATGAGTTATATCGGTTTGTGAATATGCTGGAACAATGGATTCCGGGAGAGATGAAAAAATATGATATTCCCGGATTGTGTATTGCTCTTGTTCAACATGGTGAGATCAAGTGGACCGGTGCCTATGGGTATGCTGACCGCGAGTTATCACGGGATATGACAACAGATGCCCTGTGCCGTGTGGAATCGATTTCTAAATCCGTTACTGCATGGGGAGTCATGAAATTGGCAGATAAAGGATTTATCCGCCTTGAAGATCCGATAAATAAATATCTTGAAGAAGCAGATTTTCCCGGGACCGGTACACGTTGGGGCTATGTAACCATCCATCAGCTCCTGTCTCACACGGCAGGACTTCCATTGGGAACGATCGGTCCTTCAGTTGAGTATCCGCCCTTTGGCATGATGCCGTCAGTTGAAGAATACCTTAGTCCGGAAATCCAATTGATTTATGAACCCGGGACAAAATTTTATTACTCAAATGTTGGGTTTAATTTGCTGGAAGTTTTAATTGAGAAAGTAAGCGGTCAAAGTTTTTCTTCATATATGAAAGAGGAAATTCTATTGCCTCTGGGGATGAACCATTCAGGGTTTACTTTCAGTCAGGAAGAACTTATGTCTATTCCGACCGGTTATGAAACAGATGGGACACCGGTACCGCCTTATGTATATCCGGTTCATGCTTCCGGCGGACTCATGGCTACGGTATCGGATATCGCTCGCTTTCTGACGGCCGGTGCCGGCGATGGAAAACATGTGCTTCAACCGGAAAGTCTTTCAAGGATTTATGTCCCTTATACAGATGTAAAGGGGCTCTATGGATTTGTGACAGATGGTTACGGGTATGGTCACTTTGTGGAAAAGCTCTCTGACGGAACAAATGCGGTGTGGCATGGGGGCCAGGGGCACGGCCGGATGACCCACTTTCATCTTTTACCGGAGAAAGGAGAAGGAATTGTGCTGCTCACCAACAGTCAGAGAAGCTGGCCCTTTTTGGGTAAAATACTCCTCACATGGACACAATGGCTTGATATTCCACCGGTAGGAATGAGCCGTATCATCGCGGCATCACGGATTTTTCAGGGTATGATTATCCTGACTTTTTTAACTGCCATCTTTCTTTTGAGTCTTGTACTATACGGATTGATTCAGGGGAAACGCCGTTTTAACCCGTTGTCTACGGTAAAGCCCATTAAACGTCTTCTACTGAACCTGTCGGGAATTGCCATACTTGGCGTGCTCATATGGGTTAAGAATCTGCCATATTTTTTCCTGTCATCGGTGTTTCCGGTTTCAACGCCCTTTTTTGGTTATGGATTACTGACACTGGCTGCGGGTTTCATTCTATTATCATTCTTTCCTGTGTGTTACGGACAAAATAAACCGTTGAAACAGCAGGCAATCCTGTGAAAACGTGTAATTACTGTTTCAGCATTTTGATTCCGGTTATTCTGTTGGTAACAGGACTATTCCTGACCTCCTGTAACAAACGTGAACAACCTGAAGAAGAAAAAACATTTCTCCGGACTTTTATAGATGAACATACAAGCCGGAATTCGCTGGATTGGGATGGTAAATACAAGGGCATCTTACCGTGTGCCGATTGTGACGGCATTGAAATGATCCTCAGTCTGAGCAGGGATCATAGCTATGAATTGTCACTCAGATACCTTGGGAAAAGCGATTCTCTATTTATATCTGCCGGTTCATTTTATTGGAATGATGCAGGGAATACGATTACGCTGATCAATCAGTTGCCGCCCAACCAATATTTTGTGGGAGAAAATGTTTTGATCAAGCTGGATATTGACGGTAATAAAATAGAGAATTCCCGGTTGAAAATTTCGGATTCAGACCCTTTTCCACACTGATTATATTGGCATGCTCGGATATTTTTTTACTCCTGAGCGTTGGTGCATAATTCGTTTTGATCTGTCAACACCGAAGTATTAATCGGTAAGGAGTCTGAACCAACATTCAAAACCCATGGTCATTCTTTTCACTCGTTTTTCTGAATTCTTAAAGTTTTGGGACAAATCTTTAAATCACATTATATTCCACCTTGTATTGGAAGAGATATTGATTGTATGACATATATCATTGCGACAATTATCGGCGCCAGACCGCAGTTCATCAAAGAAGCTCCTGTGGCATTAGCTTTACGGAAATCCTTTAAGGAAATTATCATTCATACCGGTCAGCATTATGATCAGAATATGTCCCATATCTTTTTCGAAGATATGGCTATACCCGAACCCGATTATAATCTGAATATCGGTTCAGGTCTGCATGGTGAACAGACCGGCAGAATGCTTGCTGCCATTGAAGACGTCCTAATAAAAGAAAAACCGGATTATGTGCTGGTCTACGGCGATACAAACTCCACAATAGCAGGCGCTTTGGCGGCTGTCAAATTGCATATCCCCACAGGACACATTGAAGCAGGGCTCCGTTCTTTCAACCGGACTATGCCGGAAGAAATTAACCGCATCGCAACCGATCGAATTGCCGATCACCTTTTTTGTCCGACCAAAAATGCCGTATCCCTCCTGAATGATGAAGGTCTGAAGGAAAATGTTTTTCTAACAGGGGATGTCATGTATGATACCTGCCTTCATTTTTTGCCACTGGCAGAAAAACAATCGGATATCATTCGAAAACTGGGACTTTCCGGGAAAGAATATCTTTTAATGACGATTCACCGTCCATCCAACACTGATGATCCTCAAACCTTTTCAGGCATATTGAAAGCAGTGTCTGAAAGTCCCTGGCCGGTTGTGTTTCCCCGCCATCCCCGAACAAAAAAAGTGATGAATACGCCATCTGTAAAACAGATTTTATCCAAAATAAAACACCTGAAAATCATTGAACCGGTAGGATTTCTCGATATGCTCCATTTGGAAAACCATGCCCTGAAAATTCTTACCGATTCCGGCGGTGTTCAGAAAGAAGCCTTTTTTCTCGGCAAACCATGTATAACGCTGCGGACAGAAACAGAGTGGGTTGAAACAGTTGAAGCAGGGTATAATATCATTACCGGTACAGAAACGCATAGGATTGTCGAAGCAATTCAAAACTTCATGCCATCCCATAAAAGGTTGAATTTGTATGGTGACGGGCATGCATCTGATAAAATCGTTGAAATCATGAGAGGATTTCTTGTATCATGAAAAAATATCGATTGTTTGCAAAAATTTTTATATCTGACTTTTTTGCTTCTATTGCTGCCTTGTATTTAACCTATCTTTTTCGTTTTAAACTGGATCTTTTTGACAGCCCTGTTGAGCTTTATGTCTCTGATCTGGTATTGCCTGCTGTTGTTCTGTATATCTATTGGCTTATTCTATTTCTTTGGAACGGTCTGTATAATTTTCCTATTGCACCCTCAAGAACAGATGAAAATTTCAGGGTTTTCAAAACCACGTTTTTCGGCATAATTGTTCTTTTTCTTGTTACAATTGATTTGAACCATCCGATTGTTTCAACACGACTTACAATCATCATTTATTGGTTTCTGTTATCAATTCTTACATCCCTTGGACGGATTTTTTTTATCACCCTCCAAAGAAAACGGTTTGAACGGGGAATCGGCCTGACACCGACATTGATTGTGGGTTATAACGATTTCGGTTTTGACATTTATGAAAAAATTCGCCAGTACCCGGCTTTGGGTTATAATATTGTGGGATTTGTTACCATTAATCCGGACAATATCGGGAAATATTATAAAAATATTTCTGTTTTGGGGGATATTGATCAATTACCTGATTTGATCCGGAAAAACGCCATCGGGGAATTGGTCATTGCTTTTGACACGGGGAATCACGAAAGACTTCTGGATGTTGTGGATAAGGTTGGGCGCATGGATGTGGGCCTCAAGATTATTCCGGACATGTATGATATTATATCCGGTCAGGCCCGGACAAACCAGATCTACGGATTTCCCCTCATCGATATTTTCCCCCAGTTAATGCCTCAGTGGGAAAAGGCCTTCAAACGTCTGATAGACGTTATCGTTTCATCATTAACATTGCTCATACTTTTACCCTTTTTTCCCTTGATAGCTCTGGCTATTTACTTTGATTCACCCGGTTCTGTTTTCTATTTGCAGGAACGGGTTGGGAAAAATGGGAAAATATTTAAAATGATTAAATTCCGAACGATGATTCCTGATGCGGAAAAGGAAACGGGTCCTGTATGGTCCCAGAAACAGGATCCGCGGATAACGCGCGTGGGCTTTTTCCTCAGAAAGACCCGGGTGGATGAGATTCCGCAATTTATCAATGTTTTACAGGGTGATATGAGTCTGGTGGGACCGCGACCGGAACGACCGGTTTTTGTGGATGAATTCATTAAAACAATACCCCTGTACCGCCATCGGCTGAAAATGAAACCGGGTATAACCGGTTGGGCTCAGACCATGCATAAATATGACGAATCATTTGAAGACGTGAAAAAGAAACTGGAATACGACCTGTATTATCTTGAAAACATGTCTCTGAAACTTGACTTAAAAATAATTATGAATACCTTTGCTACCGTCTTTACGGCAAAAGGACAATAAGAGGTTACTTATGAAACGCAATATCCCCCTACTGGATCTTCAAAAAGAATACGAACTCCTCAAAGATCAGTTATTGCCGGCAGTTGAGGAGGTTTTATCCTCAGCCCGATATATTATGGGTCCGCAATTAAATGATTTGAGCAATCATATTCAAAACCTGTTAAACGTAAGACACCACATCCCCTGTGCCAATGGTACCGATGCTCTGTTGATTGCTTTGAATGCTTTGGGCATTCAGCCGGGTGATGAAGTCATTACGACCCCTTTTACATTTGTGGCTACGGCGGAAACCATTGCCTTTGCCGGGGCTGTCCCTGTTTTTACCGATATAAACGCAGATACGTGCCTGATGAATACAGATCAGATTGAAAGCTTGATAACGGATAAAACAAAAGCGATTATTCCTGTGCATCTTTTCGGTCAAATGGTTCCCATGGAACCGGTGATGAACGTTGCACAAAAATTTGGTTTGAAAGTGATTGAAGATACAGCACAGGCATTGGGGGCCGTGCAAAATGACCGTTTTGCCGGAACATTTGGAGATATTGGCACGATTTCATATTTCCCCAGTAAAAATCTGGGAGCTTATGGCGATGCAGGCGGATTAATAACCAATGATGACGATTTGGCTGAAACCTGTGCCCTGATTGCCAATCACGGTCAGGCCCATAAATATGAACACCATTTGATAGGTATGAACAGCCGTATGGATACATTACAGGCGGCAATTCTTAATGTAAAAGTTAATTATTTGAAAGAATGGAACCGTATCAGAGGTGAAAAGGCAGATCTATATAACCATCTGCTGGATCCGAAAATTGAAAAACCGGTTGTTGCTCCGGGGAATACGCATATTTATCACCAGTTTACAATAAAGCTGGACCGGCGAGATGATCTGAAGGAATATCTTGAGAAGCAAGGAATAGCAACGGCTGTTCATTATCCCATACCGCTAAATGAACAACCAGCCATAAAAGCATTAAAGCTGCCGGAACATCCGACACCTGTTGCGTCAAAAACCGCCCAAAGGGTTATATCTCTCCCCATTAACCAGTATTTATCTGATGATGATATTAACTATATTGTTTTTCATGTCAACACTTTTGTAAACGGATTATAAACTGTTGAACCTGAAAAAGATCACGAATCTCTCCCTTAAACTGATATTAACGATTATTTTAATTATCTGGATCATTTATGAAGTTGATTTGGGGAAAGTTTTCCGAATTATTAAACTCATTGATCTACAATATCTTGGCATTGCGATTTTACTGTTTCCGATCAGTCAGTACCTGGGGATCAAACGGTGGTGTGTTTCTTCCCGAAAATTTAAGATAATCATGACACGTCGCAAGGCTGTTGTATCATATTTTTTAGGGATGAGCGGTGCAGCCGTAACACCCGGCAGAGTTGGAGAAGTTGCGAGGATACTTTACCTGCCCAATGCCAGTAAAGCATCGGTTTTAACGTCCATTCTTATTGAACGTTTCAGCGGGGGCGGAATTCTTTTAATTGCCATGGTCTGGCCGTTTATTGTGATTGAATCCGGATTGGGAACCGTTTCTTTTCTGCTTCTGGCTTCAGGATCCCTGCTTATGATCGTGTTTCACTGGAGAATAGGCTGGCTGATCAAACTCATCCGTCATTTTCCCCTGAGAATTCAGGAAAAACTAAATAATTCACACTGGATTGAATCCATGCGCGAAATGTCGTCAAAAGATATTTTTGAAATTACGCTTCAAAGCTTACTCCAATATGCAGCTTTTATCGCCATGTTTTCTCTGGTTGTTCTTGGATTGGCCGATGCAGATCCGCTGGAAGTTATCCCTGCGGTAATCGTGATATATGCAACGAAAACGTTTTTTGCCTTTTCTTTCGGCGAACTGGGAGTAAGAGAAGCCGCATCCATCCTTTATCTTGGGCTGTTTTGCAATCTTTCCAGCGAGGTTGCTTTGGGTGCTTCCCTGATTATGTGGATTCTTGAAATTATCATCCCTGCCCTGATCGGACTTCCCTTCATTATTGCTACAACTCTGAAGTCCTGCAGGAATCGTTGAAAAGTCAGATTATCCAAAAATAAAAAAAAGTATAAAGAATTTATTTGTATTTACAACTTTCGCCTGTGATTACTTAAATTTATTCTTAAATTTATCCTATAATAAATGAGATGAAAGGTAAGGAATTCATGCTGGATATCCATGTGATCAGAGAAGAACCTGAACGAATTGAAAAAGCTCTCAGGACAAAAAATATTTCAGTTGATGTGAATAAAATTTTGGTTTTGGATCAACAATTCCGTGAATTAAGTAAAGAAACGGATGATCTGAAGCATTTACGAAATACAGTTACACAGGCAATCAATGATAAAAAGAAAAAAGGGATTGATGCCCGGGAAGATATATTAAAAATGCGGGATGTGGGTACGCGGATCAAGGAAAATGATCAACAGCTATTGTTAATACAGCAGACTCTGAAAGAACAATTGATTACGCTGCCTAACACGCCTCATGAATCGGTGCCTGTCGGAAAGAATGAAAAAGATAATGTTGAGGTTCGCCGTTGGGGATCACCTCAAAAATTCCCGTTTAATCCAAAAAATCATCTTGAATTGGGTGAATCCCTGAACCTGTTTGATTTTCATAGAGCTGCCAAAATCAGCGGAAGCGGTTTTCCTTTGTATACCGGCAAAGGGGCAAGACTCGAAAGATCTCTTATAAATTTTATGCTTGATTTGCATACACAGGAACACGGTTATACGGAAATATTACCGCCATTTCTGGTTAACTCCAGCAGTTCTACGGGAACGGGACAACTACCAAAGATGGCTGATGACATGTATTACCTGGATCAGGATGATCTGTGGCTTATTCCCACAGCGGAGGTGCCGGTAACAAATATTCACAGAGATGAAATTTTAAACCGAGAAGATCTGCCGATAAAATATTCAGCTTATTCCGGCTGTTTTCGCAGGGAGGCCGGATCCTATGGAAAGGATACCAGGGGTTTTCAAAGGCTCCATCAGTTTAACAAAGTTGAAATGGTACAGTTCTGCCATCCTGATGAATCCTATACTATTCTTGATAGCCTAGTAAATAATGCAGAAACGGTTTTGCAAAAACTGGTTTTACCTTATCGTGTTGTGGAATTGTGTACGGCAGATCTGAGTTTTGCAGCAGCGAAATGTTATGATCTGGAATTATGGGCTCCGGGAGAAGAAAAATGGCTGGAGGTGTCAAGTTGCAGTAATTTTGGGGATTTTCAGGCACGGAGGAGCAATATCCGTTTTAAAGATGAACAAGGTAAAAACCGTTTTGTCCATACCCTTAACGGGTCCGGTGTTGCTACTCCGCGGCTTCTTATCGCCATTCTCGAGAATTATCAAAATGAAGACGGCAGTGTAACGATCCCGGAAATCCTCAGACCGTATACCGGCTTTGATATTCTCCGACAGGATTCTTAAAACAATCCAGGTCCATAATCTTTCTGCGCTTTAGGAGCCTGTTAATGATGAGCTTCCTTATTTTTCTCCGTTCAATCTGGTCTGTAGTAATTCTATTTATAACTACGTTTATGGCGGTGTTTTTTTCGTTGTTACTACTCCCTTTACCCTTAAAACATACTGTTTTCAATTTTATCATAAAGAATTGGGCCCGTTTGAATCTTTTTATATCGGGGATACATGTCCGGATTACGGGACTGGAAAATATTGAGGACAAATCCTATGTTATTGTAAGTAACCATGAAAGTGTCCTGGATATATTTGCAATTTATGCAAAACTCCCGTTGGATTTTCGCATGGTTTCCAAAAAAGAAATGCTCAAACTTCCTCTACTTGGTTTTGTTATGAAACAGTATCTCTTTCCGCTTGTTAACCGATCCGACAGTGATGAAGCCATTGAAGCAATGAATTCGACATTCAGCAAGCTTCAACTGAATAATTTATCTGTTTGTATTTTCCCTGAAGGAACCCGTCAAGGGGGAAAGCAAATACTGCCTTTTAAAAAGGGAGCATTTGTCCTGGCTTTGAACTATGGTCTGCCTATTCTGCCGGTGGTAATCAGAGGGGCTGGAGATATAACGCCCAGGGGATCACTTTTGGTTAAACCGGGGAAAGTTTACTTAGATGTTTTGCCGGCTGTTTCATCCCGTTATAAAACGATGAATGACAGGAATGAACTGCTTTATCAGATTGAATCACAATACCGGAAATTTCTTAAAGAAAAAAACTATTTACCGTGAAATTAGCTTTGTATTCTTCTTTATTTGAACCCGACAGACCATACCTTCCCGAGCGAAGGCTGCAGAAAATGTGGGTTAATATTTTATGGAAACAACCACTGACAACGCTTGATGGAGAAGCGGTTCAGGTTCTGAGTCCGGGTATCTGGAATCACCATGAAGGCCCTGATTTTCGGGATGCCATGATTTTTATCGGTGAAAAAATGAAAGAAGGAGATGTGGAAATTCATTATGGCAACGGAGACTGGTACCGTCACGGACATCATACAGATCCCGGATATGACCGGGTTATCCTTCATCTGATTTTTAACAGCATCGATGGAAATAAACGGGTTTTGAACAGTAAGGGGGAAGGGATACCTGTCTGTCTCATAGATTATTCTGTGCTGGATATTTTTGAACCCGAACCGGTGTGTAAACCAGACTATATGTCTCCGGATAAATTTTTTTCTATTTTGAAAAAAATGGGATTTGAACGATTTAAAATAAAAACAGACTATATTCGCCGTCAGTCTGACCGTTTTAATTTCGATTTAATGTGTTGGTGGGGTCTCTTTCAGATGAGTGGTTTAAAGGCCAATCGTTCTGCTTTCAACCGTATTTTCCTTGATTTCCCATGGGAAGAATATTTTAAAGGGAATATGAAAAAGAATCATATTCCACCATTGATACAATATATTTCAGGTCTGGATTTGGGATTTGATCACATTCAATTTGCCGATTATAATAAATCGGAAGGACTCCTCTGGCTGAAAATGGGGATCAGGCCCCCGTCACGTCCGGAAAACCGGCTTAGATGGCTTTCTGTGTTTCTTGAACAGAAATATGGTCATTCGCTGTTTGGTGAACTTTTGACTGTTTCTCAAGGAGGAAAACAAACCAAAGTTTTCTGGAAAGATTTTTTTCGAACAAATTCAAAATATTGCAGGGAACCGGGTGTTGATCTGTCCGTTGAAATGGGAATTAATGCCCTGATGTCTGTTGTAATTGCATCATTCGAACCGCATAATGAGAAGATTGAAACATACATGAATGAAATGGCTTCACTCACTGTCAATGAATACAGAATATCAAGCCACTTCTATAATCGGCACGCAATTGATAAAAATAATCCTCTCAGGCGGAAATGGATTCATCAGCAGGGGATTTTGTACATTAATGAAAGATTTTGTTCACAGGATTTATCCGAACTATGCCCCCTTTGCAGTTCGGAAGCGGAGGTGAAATGAATTATAATGACCATATCCCGGAATCATGGGAAAAAGCGCGTGAGCAAATACACCTCTGGCAGAATAACGGAAAAAAAATTGTTTTTACAAACGGATGTTTTGATATTCTGCATGTTGGGCATATCCGTTATCTGAAAGGTGCCAGAAATATGGGTGATTATCTGATCGTAGGTCTTAATACGGATGATTCGGTTAAACGGTTAAAAGGTGCTTCAAGACCTTATCAATCGGAATGTGACCGGGCCGAGATCCTCAGAGCACTGCGTTTTGTTGATCTTGTTGTGCTGTTTTCTCAAGATACCCCCCTGGAGATTATTACATATTTGAAACCCGATATTCTGATTAAAGGGGGCGATTATCGTATTGAGACAATTGTGGGAGCACGGGAGATCATGAGTTGGGGAGGAAAGGTTTTAACGCTCCCATTTGTGCCGGAAAAATCAACCAGTAATCTTCTGTTGAAAATTGAAAAACAAATTCGTGAAAACTCCCATAATCATTGACTTTGTTGGTAGTTACAGGTACTTTAACATGATAAATACAGAGGAGATATGAAAATACTGCTGAAACTAACACTGATATTTGTTCTATCTACAATGACATTAGCCCATTCCTATTCAACCAAGGAAATTTTAGATGATCCTGTAGAACGTGAAATTTATCCTGTTGAGATAATTGATTCCGCGACTGTTCAGGATACAGTCATAATGGCTGAAACTTTTTATGAGGCCGATCGGTTTGAGGCATTGTTTAACGAAGCAAAGATTCACTATGCCAATGCCTTGATTGCCGAGCATTATGCGGACACATTTGAAGTCCAGTTTCAACTGAGACTAACATTTGAAGCACTGTCAGATATGGAAGTTTTTAATAATCTCGATCAGATACAGTATCAGGAACTGACACGGTTTACCGAACGACTGGTTCATGATTTTAAAGATTTTGCGCCGGAAGCCATTTCTCTGCACGATCAGTTTTCAGTCAGCGATCTCAGAGATGCCATGGAATACCTGGCGGAAGATATGTCCTCGGAAAACTTTAAAGTAATCGATGATCGTGACGGGCATATTCCCATCATTTCGAATTCACGGGTTGAAAGCCTGATCCGGTTTTTCCAGACGCGAGGAAAAGACAGTTACCAGGCCTGGTTGAACAGGATGCCAGAGTATGAAATTCTGTATAAGCAAACCTTTAAAAAATACGAATTACCGGAAGAACTTATATATCTCAGTATGATAGAAAGCGGTTTGAGACCCAATGCTTATTCCTACGCCAGAGCTGTGGGGTTGTGGCAGTTTATGTATTCGACCGGTAAGAATTATGGACTGAGAAGAGACTATTGGATCGATGAGAGGCTGTGCCCTGTCAAGTCGACAGAGGCTGCCGCAAGACATTTAAAAGATTTGTATGAAGAGTTTGGGGACTGGTATCTTGTGATGGCTGCCTACAACGCCGGTTCAGGCCGTGTTTATCGGGCATTTCAAAGAGACAGAACACGAGATTTCTGGAAAATGTACAGCCTCCCAAAAGAAACTCGTAACTATGTCCCTACGTTTCTTGCCGCAGCCATAATTGCCAGAGATCCTGAAGCATATGGTTTCAGTTTACCGCAGTCTCAGCTAAATTTCTGGACTTATGATACACTGACTATTGATAAAAGTGTTGAGCTGGAAAGCATTGCGAAAGTTTCCGGTGTCAAATATCAGGATCTGAAAGATATTAATCCCCAGCTTCGTCAGCATTCAACCCCCAATTATGCCTATACTATCCGTTTACCGCAAGGCAAGCGGGAAGTTGTCTTGAATGCCCTGGAATCTTTTCACGTGGTTCATGAAGTTCAATATACGGTTCATACGGTTAGAAGAGGCGATACGTTGACCCGTATCAGCCGTACGTATGGAGTTCCTATTCGTGAAATAATGACAGCAAACCGCTTACGAAACAACCAACCCATTATCATAGGCCAAAAATTAACTATTCCCAATCCGGGGTACAGTGAATCGGTTGCTTCTACATCGACACGAACTCAACCCCTTCCTGATTATTCAGGCAATAATGAAAAAATAGTTTATACGGTACGTAAAAATGATACACTCGGACACATTGCTGAACGTTATGGCACCACTGCCTCCAATATCAGGCACTGGAACAATCTTCGTTATGGTCAATACATTTATCCGGGACAAAAACTTACCCTTTGGGTTCCAAAGAAAAATATTGCATCCGTAACCGATGATATTTATACGGTTCAATCAGGCGACTCTCTTCACCGTATTTCACAGAAAACAGGTGTGACGGTTAATCAGTTGAAAACATTGAACCCGAACATCAATCCTTCCAGGATTTATCCCGGAGATACAATCAGAATACGATGAAAAAAAGTGATCTGGTCATCATAGCCCTGCTTTTTATTGCTGCTGCCGTAACATTCAATTCTATGATACTAAACAGTGACCGGTCTGTGAAATTGACAAGGACAGACCAAATAGGAGTTATACCGGTACAAGGCGTGATATTTGATTCGGAATCGTTCATACGTGATTTAAATAAAATAGCATCCAATCGGGACATTAGAGCAATAATACTGCATATTAACAGTCCCGGAGGCGGAACAGTCGCTTCACAGGAAATGTATTATGCTGTAAAAAAAATTAAGGAAAAGTATGATTTTCCCGTTGTATCTGTTCTGAGTACTTTGGGAGCAAGCGGCGGCTACTATCTTGCGCTGGCTTCTGATTCGATCTATGCCATGCCCGGAACAATGACGGGAAGCATCGGTGTGATCATGGATTTTCCTGAATGGACAGAAGCCATGGAAAAGATCGGTGTCCGTATGAATGTTGTGAAAAGCGGCGAATATAAAGATACCGGCTCACCCTACAGGGAGTTTACTGATCAAGATAAAGCGTATTACCAGGATTTGGTTAACGATGTTTATGATCAGTTTAAAATGGCCGTTGCCGAATCAAGGCATATGGAAATGAATCACGTTGAAAAATTGTCAAACGGAAAAGTTTATTCAGGAAGACAAGCATTAAAACTGGGACTTATTGATCATATTGGTACACTTCAGGATGCCGTTGATGACCTGACACATCAGCTCGGTTTATCTGATAAACCGCAAATAATCCGGCCTAAAGAAGAAAAAATGACACTTTATAATCTGATTTTTGGGGATATTAAGGGGTGGATAGGATCTTTCGTTGAAACACCCACCGTTCAAATGATCTTTAAATAAGAGGTATATATCATGACAAAAGCGGACATTGTAGATACCATCGCAGCAGCGACCGGATTAACAAAGGTTGAAACGGAAGCAGTCATTAATGGCTTTTTATCCACAGTTTCCGACGCTCTCATGAGAGGTCAACGGGTGGATTTCAGAGGTTTTGGCAGTTTCAGCGTGAAAAAACGGGCATCAAAAGTCGGTCAGAATCCGGGAACAGGGGAAACGGTGCCTGTCCCTGAACGATTTGTACCGGTTTTTAAGGCGTCAAAAATGTTGAAAAATGCGGTAGACAATAACATGAAAAAGGCTAAGGAGGAATAAAGGTGCCTTGCGGTAAAAAACGTAAAAAAGGAAAAATCCGTAACCATAAACGGAAAAAACGTTTAAGAAAAAATCGTCATAAAAAAAGAAAACGCTGATTGATAGTCGGTTATCCGATTTTATCCGACACTTTTTTTCATTAAACACAAACCTATGGAGTAATGCAGCACTTTTTCGGATATTCGATTGTTGAGTGCTGCATTTGTTTTGATGGACAGAATATACAGCATCTCAGAAATTACCCGTATTATTAAAGATCGCCTTGAATCTTTGGGAACATTTACTTTCCAGGGCGAGATTTCAGAAATTAAATACCATGGCAGCGGACATTTATATTTTACCCTGAAAGATGATCAGGCTGTTCTTCCTTGTGTGATGTGGCGTACCAATGCAGCTTATTTATCTTTTCGTCCTGAAACCGGTAATAATATTCTTGCTCAGGGCAAACTGAGTGTTTACCCGCCTCACGGGAAGTATCAAATGTCCGTTGAATCCATGCAAATGGCCGGTATGGGCAACTTGTTCGAGCAGTTTGAGGCATTGAAAAAGAAGCTTCGAGAAGAGGGGCTTTTTGATGAATCATGGAAGAAATCAATTCCGCTGTATCCCATAAATGTTGGTATTATTACCAGTGAAACTGCAGCAGCACTTCAGGATGCAGAACGCGTATTCCTTCAAAATGCTCCTCATGTCAAACGGTTCCTTATTCCTGCCCGTATGCAGGGAAAGGGTACGGAAGAATCCGTCATTAAGGCATTAAATATTGCATTAACACTTAAAGGTGTTGATGTTGTTATGATTATTCGGGGCGGCGGTTCCATTGAAGATCTCTGGGCGTTTAACAGTGAGAATCTGGCGCGGAAGATCTTTGACTATCCCATTCCGATTATTACCGGTATTGGACATGAAACGGATTTTACAATTGCGGATTTTGTAGCAGATCACCGGGCGAGTACACCGACCAATGCGGCAGAATATGTCATCAGGGGTTGGAAAGATACACTTTTGCGTCTCAATCAAAGTGAAAGCAGACTGATTAATGCCGTTGATTTCAACATGAGAAAAAAGACGTCCGATTATAAAGTGCTGACTGACCGTTATGCTTTTCGGTTCCCCATGGAATATATCATGCGATTGAATGAAAATATTTTTGTTATGGAAAGACAATTAAAAGAACGAATTCAAATGCTTTTTAATGATAAAAATCATAAGTGGGAAAAATTGGATACAACGATTCGGCTTTCTCATCCACGTGAAATTCTGAAAAAAGGATATGCTGTTATTCGAAATGAGGATGGTAAAATTTATCGTTCCATAAACGATGTGACGGTTGGTCAACGTTTTTCAGCAGCCTTGCACGATGGGAATTTTATAGGTGAAGTTATTAACACGGAGGAATCTGATGGTTAAAAATAAACAAACATTTGAAGAAGCATTAAACGAATTGGAAACACTGCTGTCCCGACTTGAAGCAGGGGACGTTCCTTTGGATGAAATGCTTGAACTGTATGAACGGGGTATCACGTTAAGTACATATTGCCGGAAAGCTTTGGAGGATGCACGGGAAAAACTTCAAATAATTACGGAGAGTCTCGATGATAAAGATGGAACAGAATCAGCGTTATAATTTGGAACCATTCGGTATACTTGTAAATACGGGGAAAATCCGGGAGATAAAACCGGTTTTGCTGGAATTTTGCGACTACCTCCAAGCGAAGAATGTTAAATATGTCCTTGAAGAGAGTCTGTATGTTAATATTCCTGAATTAGCTTCAAGCCTCCATTTGTCACGACAGGAAATGCTTGAGTTTTCACGATCAATTATTACTATTGGGGGAGACGGCACAATATTAAATGCCGCCAATCTTATCGGTGACAAAGAAATCCCGATTTTAGGGTTTCATATGGGGGAATTGGGTTTTTTAGCTGAATTATCACGGTTTGATTATAAAGATAAAATGAATCATATCATTGAAGGTCTTATCCAACTTGATAACAGGATGGTTCTCCACAGTGAAACAAGAAATGGGAAGAATTGCACATGTGAATTTGCTTTAAATGATTTTGTTCTCTTCAAAGGCTTATCTCCGCGTATGATGACTCTGACCGTTGAAATTGATGGATATTTTATGAACACGTATCAGGCTGATGGACTCATAATATCAACACCGACCGGTTCGACTGCTTATTCATTATCCAGCAGCGGTCCTATTCTGACGCCTGACGTACCTGCAATTATTATTAATCCAATCTGTCCTCACACTCTCAGTCAAAGGCCCATGGTGATTGATGCAAATCGTCTGATACGCATAACATTTGAACAAGTGCCTCAGGGCGCATATCTGACTGCAGATGGACAACATGTAGATAAACTCAACAGAAAAGCGGAAATTCTGATTAAAAAGGCTGAGCATAATGTTCGATTGATCCGTTGTAAAGATTACAGCTACTTCGATGTTTTACGTCATAAGTTAAATTGGGGAAAACGTTAATGAAAATGGACATTATCCGTTTAAAAAATATGGTGTTTTATGGTTTTCATGGTGTGGAAGAACATGAAAAAGAGTGGGGTGGTCGATTTGAAGTTGATCTCGAACTTCATTGCGATCTGAATGAAGCGATAGCAACGGACAAACTTCACGATACTGTGAATTATGAAAAAATTTATTCGTTGATCAACCGGCTTGTAACGTCGAGAAAGTACTATCTCATTGAAGCTCTGGCAGGGGAGATGTGCCGGTCCATTAAGGAGAAATATCCCAAAGTTCATGAAGTAACGGTACGAATCCGTAAACCGAATGTTCCGATCAAAGGCGTGTTGGATACTGTTGAAGTTGAAGTGACACGATGAATTCTTCAAAAGAAACATTTTTTCTCGGATTCGGTGCTAATTTGAAGGATGCGCTTGATACAGTTAACCGTGCTATTCGCCGGATAGGGAATATAAAAGGAATTGATCTAATCCAAACCAGTCATTTTTATAGAACCGAGCCTTTGTATGATACGGAACAACCTGATTTTATCAATGCCGTGGCTGAATTTTCTACGAATAAATCGCCGCATGAAATTTTGGATATTATTCAAAAAGTAGAGAATGAATTTGGTCGGTACCGAGATCCTGCCCGCCGATACGGCCCCAGGACTCTGGATATTGACATTCTTTTTTGGGAAAACCGGAAGTTAAATGATGATATGCTTACTATTCCGCATAAAGAATTCTCCCGGCGAAAATTTGTATTAGAGCCTATGGGTGAAATCGCCTTAAATTATACGGTCCCGGGAACGGATAAAACAATCCGGGATTTTATTGCAGAATGTCCTGATCAGTCAAAAGTGGAGAAAATCTGAATGCAGAGACCTGCTTACTATATCGCAATCGAAGGTGTGATCGGTGTTGGTAAAACAAGTCTTTCACAAATCCTTGCCAAAAGACTGGGTGCACGTCTCGTATTGGAAAAATTTGAAGAAAACCCTTTTCTCAGTGATTTTTATAAAGATCGTGAAAGATATGCCTTTCAGACGCAGATATTTTTTTTGCTCAGCAGGTATCGTCAACAGATGGAACTCTTTCAGACGGAGCTTTTTCATCAGAATCTGGTTACCGATTATTTGTTTATAAAAGATAAACTTTTTGCCTATCTGAACCTGAATGAAAAAGAGCTCAAACTGTATGATCAAATGTTATCTTTGCTGATTCGCCAGATACCAAAACCGGATCTTGTCATTTATTTGCAGGCGGACTCAGAAAGGCTGCTGAAAAATATCTCTTTCAGAGGAAGAGATTATGAAAGGAATATGGATAAAGATTATATCGAGGCACTAAATCAAATGTATAATCAATATTTTTTTCGATATAATGACACACCCCTTTTGATTATCAATACAACAGACATTGATTTTGTGCACAATGAAGAAGATTTGAATGAAATTTTAACGTATATACAAAAACCACCGGCCGGTACAAAATTATACAGGCCGGTAAGGAAGTCATAATGAATAGAGTTATCGGTTATATTATAGCAATTTATATACTTACTGTCCTTTATCGTAAATGGATTAAACCTGAACTGCTTAAATGGCTGGAAAAACATCAGAAGAATCCAATTATTAACGATAAGACTCAAAAAGATCCCCATGAAAACACTATTCCCGGGGATGATATCGTTGATGTGGATTATAAAGAGATTGATTGAATACCGGTAGCGATCAGTCGACAGTCGGCAGTGGTCAGTCGGCAGTGGTCAGTCGGCAGGCAATCAACTTTTCCACTTTCGACTTTCGACTGTCCACTGCGAGCCTTAATCGATTTTCAATTTATCACCCATCACACACTTCAGAGCCGATCACTTTCTCCAAATATTTTCCCGTATATGATGTTGGATGTTTAATAATTTCTTCCGGGTGGCCTGTTGCAACAACCTGTCCGCCTCCGTCACCGCCGTCTGGACCCAGATCAATGATGTAATCAGCAGTTTTTATAACATCAATGTTGTGTTCAATGACAAGTACCGTATTTCCTTTTTTAACCAGTTTATGAAGAACGTTAAGGAGCATTTCCACATCGGCAAAATGAAGACCCGTAGTAGGTTCATCTAAAACATACAATGTTCGACCGGTTCCTATTCTGCTTAGTTCTGTTGATAGCTTAACACGCTGCGCTTCACCGCCGGATAAGGTCGTTGCCTGTTGTCCCAAATGAATATATCCAAGTCCAACATCTGCCAGAGTTTTTAGCTTCCGTTTGATGGCAGGATGGTTTTTAAAGAATTCAAGTGCTTCTTCAACGGTCATATCCAAAATATTGGCAATGGTTTTTCCCCGGTATTTGATTTGCAATGTTTCTCTGTTATACCGTTCACCTTTACATTCTTCGCAACGTACATAGACATCCGGCAAGAAATGCATTTCAATTTTTATAATACCGTCTCCGCTGCATGCTTCACATCGGCCGCCCTTTACATTAAAACTGAATCGGCCGGGTGAATATCCTCGCAATTTTGAATCAGGAAGTGAAGCAAACAACTCGCGAATATGCGTAAATACACCCGTATAGGTTGCCGGATTTGATCGGGGTGTACGGCCAATGGGAGACTGGTTAATATTTATGATTTTATCCAGATATTCAATTCCGGATATGGATTGGTAGGGGAGAGCAGTTGCTTTGGTATTCATTAAATTTCTGTTGAGAATGGGTACCAGAGTTTCATTGATCAATGTGCTTTTGCCCGAGCCGCTGACACCGGTAACACATACCAATTGCCCTAAAGGAATACTTACGGTTATAGATTGAAGATTGTTGCCCTGTGCGCCGTGTAATGTTAATAATTTACCGTTTCCCTTATTTCTTTTCTTCGGTATTGAAATTTTCCGTGTTCCGCTGAGAAACATACCGGTGAGACTGTCCGGACATTTCTTTATCTGATCAATTGAACCGGATACAACAATTTCACCGCCATGAAGGCCTGCCCCCGGTCCCATATCAAGAATCCAGTCAGATTCTTCCATGGTCTCCTGATCATGTTCGATAACAATGATCGAATTCCCCAAATCCCTGAGTTTTTTTAGGGTTTGTAACAGTCTGTGATTATCCTTCTGATGAAGTCCGATGCTGGGTTCATCCAGGATGTAAAGAACACCTGTCAATTGTGAACCAATCTGTGTAGCTAAACGGATTCGTTGAGCTTCACCTCCGGATAACGTGCCGGCACTTCTATTTAATGTTAAGTACCCTAAACCGACATTTACCAAAAAACCATACCTGTCTTTTATCTCTTTCAAAATCTGGCTGGATATCTGCTGTTCGGTTTGGTTTAATCGGAGTGTGTTGAAAAATTCCAGTCCTTCTTTAACGGACATGCGTGAAATGTCATCAATGTTATTATTATTGATTAAAACACTCATACTGGAGCGCTTTAATCGGCTTCCTCCGCAAATGCGGCAATCTTCCATACTCATGAATTTTTCTATCCATGCATGTATGCTGCTGCTTTTGGTCTGGTGGTACCGTCGTTTCAGATTATTGATAACGCCTTCCCACCCTCCTTTATATTCGCCGGACCACCGATCATTTTCATAGGAAATAGTAATTTTTTCATCACCTGTACCATATAGAAGCACGTTCTGAACGTCTGGTGATAGTTTGTACCAGGGGGTTGTAAACTTAAAATTATATTCGTTAGCCAGACTTTTCAGGATACTTGAGAAATAATTCCCCCGCGGCTGCTCACCCAGCGGTACGACAGCACCGCCGATCAGACTTAATTTCTTGTCCGGGACAACTAAATCGGGTGATATTTCCATCTGACTTCCCAAACCTGAACAGGCGGGACAGGCACCAATGGGATTATTGAAAGAAAACATCCGCGGAGTGAGTTCTTCATAACTGACTTCCGGGTGATTCGGACAGGCATAATGTTCACTGAACCCGTGTTCTGTTTTACCGTTCTCATCTATAATGACATTTCCTTTGCCCATTTTTAACGCAAGTTCAATGCTGTCTGTCAAACGTGCATGGATCCCTTCCTGAATTACCAGTCGATCAATGACAAGCTCAATGGTATGTTTGAAATTTTTAGACAGACTCAGATCCTGAGATAAAGGAGTGATCTTTCCGTCTATCCGGGCCCGGATAAAACCTTCTTTTCTCATTTCCCTGAAAAGATCTTTAAACTCTCCTTTTCGCTCGCGAATAAGGGGTGCAAATATCTGGATTTTCGTTTCAACCGGCAGATTCATCACCGAATCTACAATCTGCTGTACCGTCATCCGTGTAACGGGAGTTCCGCAAATAAAACAATGCGGCTTGCCAATCCGCGCAAACAATAAACGAAGATAATCGTGAATTTCTGTTACCGTGCCAACCGTTGACCGGGGATTCCTGTGAGTTGTCTTCTGCTCAATGGATATGGCCGGAGACAATCCTTCAATGTAATCAACGTCCGGTTTTTCCATGAGCCCTAAAAACTGCCGCGCATACGACGACAAAGATTCTACATAACGACGATGCCCTTCAGCATACAATGTATCAAATGCAAGAGAAGATTTACCGCTTCCGGATAAACCGGTTATGACAACCAGCTTGTTCCGGGGAATGGATGTGTTGATGTTCTTTAAATTGTGTTCTCTGGCTCCGCTGATTTTTATAAAATCGTTGTTCATTGGACTCCTGATGTTAAAAATCAATTTGAAATTTACGAAAACTTTAACAATAAATGCGGATTCTTTATAAAAATTAATGTATGTAAATCGAATCAACCAATTGTTCTGTCTTTTCTTTATACTTTAACAATTGTGATATAAATTCTGAAAATATGTGAGGTGATGATTTGGAACTGACTAAACTCATGAAGAAAAAAGGCAAGATCAGAACAGCCGGCTTAATGACAGGTACATCTATGGACGGTCTGGATATTTGTGTTGCCGATATTGATCTGACAGAAAAAGGATTGATTTACTCTGCTATTTATTCTGACTTTATTCCTTATCCCGATTCACTCAAAATGAAGATAAGAAATGGGTTATGCGGCACAACACCGGAGCTCTGTGCTTTAAATTACGATTTAGGCCGGTTTTATGCTGATGAACTTGATAGGAGTCTGAAAAATCAGGGGATTGATAAAATTGAGCTCATTGGCAGTCATGGGCAGACCATGCATCACATAAATGAACATTCAACACTTCAGATTGGGGAACCGTCTTTTTTAGCTCAGAAATTTAATGTGCCGGTTATTTCAGATTTCAGAGCCGGTGATATCGCGGCAGGAGGAACAGGAGCCCCCCTGATCCCGGCTGTTGATGTGTGGTTGCTCCAACATGAAAAACTGGGACGATGCCTTTTAAATATCGGAGGTGTGGCAAATATTACACTCATTCCCCCGATGGGTTTGAAGTTGCCGGTTCTGGGTTTTGATACAGGACCGGGAATGGGTTTATTGGATGAGCGCTATAAGCAATTATTTCCCGGAGATTATGACCGGGATGGACTTGAAGCATTGAAGGGAACGATTGATCATATTCTTCTTTCTGGTTGGATGCAACACCCTTTTATCAGAAAAAAACCGCCAAAATCAACAGGAAGGGATGAGTTTGGGCAAGGCTGGCTTGCAGAACACGGCCAGGAATTGGAAAAAACGAAGCCTCACTCACAACTGGCCACACTGGCTGCCTTTACAGCTGAAACCATCGTTCAAAGTATAATACCTTACCAAAAAAAATATCAAATTGCAGAACTCCTGACCGGCGGAGGGGGGAGCCGTCATCCATTCATTATGAATGTGTTGAAAGAAATGCTTCCAAATTTGAAGATTCAATCTGTTCAAAATAGCGGCGTGAATCCGGATTCTAAAGAAGCGTTAGGTTTCGCCATACTGGCCTGTGCCCGAATACGGGGAATTCCGGGTAATATTCCCACGGTAACAGGTGCCGGAAGATATGCGGTTCTGGGGAAAATTACGGTTTAAGCCAATTATTGCTAAAGGCAGTCATCATATCTGCCAAAAGTGCGGTTTATAAATGTGTTGAAAATAGCTGTGATCATATCAAAGCTTGGTGAAAGGCTAAACATATTGAAATGATATATGCCGGGTGCGTACTTAACTGATGAATTCTTAAATATGTTAACTGCAATTTTTATATGATTCAGATGTTTTGTTTCTCCCAACAATTACGTCTGTCAAGTATGCACGCAGTTATATTAATCCTGAAAAAAGATTATATTATTTCCTAAATTACAAACAATTAAAGGGTGGAAATGAAAATAAGCGGTTTCTCTTTTGTGCGGAATGGTATCAGTCTTTACTATCCTATTGTGGAATCTATCAAATCTTCACTGCCTTTGGTTGATGAATTTATCGTGGCTGTGGGAAGTTCTGATGATGGAACCCGAAAAGCGATTGAAGATATCGGGGATCCCAAAGTAAGGATCATTGATACAGAATGGGATGTAAAGTATTTTAAAAAAGGAATTATTAACGCTATACAGACAGACATTGCCAAAGAGCAGTGTACAGGAGACTGGCTTTTATATTTACAGGCGGACGAAGTGCTTCATGAGAATGATTTACCGATCATAAAATCTCGTTGTGAAGAGCTTCTCGATAAACCGGAGGTGGAAGGACTGTTATTTAAGTATCGCCATTTTTGGGGGGATTATGATCACTATCATATCAGCCACGGGTGGTATCCGCATGAAATTCGAATGATCCGGAATCGTCCTGATATTCATTCCTATGAAAGTGCCCAGTCTTTTCGCGCTTTTGAGTATTATGATAATCCCCGTCAACCGGAGGGAACCCGAAAACTCAATGTGGCAATGGTAGATGCCTGGATTTATCATTACGGCTGGGTACGGCCGCCACATTTAATGCAGTCAAAAAGCCGGGCTTTATCCGGGCTTCACTGGGGTTTGAACCGGGCTAAGGATTATTATGATAAGGCCCCGAAAGAATTTGATTACGGTCCGTTACAGAGGCTGGGACGGTTTCAGGGACATCATCCAAATGTCATGGAAGACAGAATAAAATCTCTGGACTGGAAGAATAAACTTCAATATTCAGGGAAACCGAATCCTTTGAGGGAAAAGCATAAACATGAAACGCTCCGTTACCGGTTCACAACATTCATTGAAACAATTTTAAACCGTCCTGTTGGGCAATTTAAAAACTATATACTTATCCGGGATGTCTGATATAACAAACATACCTGTATCAGCGGCACTCATTGTAAAAAATGAGGAAAATAACATTCGGCGATGTCTGAATTCAATCCGCTGGATCCATGACATTGTCGTTTTTGATACCGGAAGCACGGATAAAACGCCGGATATTTGCCGGGAATACGGTTGCAGAATTCTTAAAGGAGATTGGCAGGGATTTGGACCTGCTAAACAATTTGCCGTTTCCCGATCCCTTCATGACTGGGTGTTGGTTATTGATGCAGATGAGGAAGTCAGCCCTCAGCTGCAACAGACAATTCTTTCCATTTTAAAATCTCCCGAAGCAGATGGATATAGAATTCGAAGGGTCTCCTATTATTTAGGGAAGCAGATTACACATAGTGGGTGGAATCGGGATTATACTCTGCGTCTTTTCAATCGAAACCAGGGAAGCTTTAATCAAAAAGTTGTTCATGAATCAGTTCAAATTCCGTCAGGAAAGATAGATACAATTCATGAACCGCTGTTTCATTATACGTATCCTGATATCAATACGCACTTAAGAAAAATATCACTTTACACAGATCTTGCCGCAAAATCTGCAGTTCATGAGGGAAAACAATCAAATCTTGGCATGGCCATGATGAAGGGGAAATTTAAATTTCTTAAAATGTATTTTTTACAGGCCGGTTTTTTGGATGGCAGGGAAGGATTCATTTTGGCAGTCATGTCTGCGTTTGGTGTCTTTTTGAAATATGTAAAAATTAGCCGGCTTAGCCGCGGTAAACCGGTATGAATGAACAGATAATTCATATTGATACGGCTAAGACTTGGCGCGGCGGTCAACAACAGGCGGCCTATCTTCATGAGGGTCTTGTCAGGAAAGGGATGGATTCGCTCATGGTCTGTCCCCCGGATTCAATCATGGAATCTTGGTGCCTGACTCATCAGCTCCCCGTACAAACCCTACCGTTGTGTTGCGAGGCGGATATCTTTTCGGCTGTTCGACTGACAGGTCTCGTCCGAAAAGATAAAACGTGTATTCTTCATGCCCATAACGCTCATGGATTAACCGTTGCTTTAATGACAAAAATATTTTCATCCAAAAAAATATCGATCATTGCTTCCAGGCGGGTTGATTTTGCACTGAAAAACAATACTCCAGGCCAATGGAAATATCGAACACGCCTGCTCAGTAAAATTGTATGTATCAGTCATGAAATATATCATATTCTCCTTTCTCAAGGAATTCCTGAAGAAAAACTGATTATAATTCACTCAGGTGTGGATATTCACAAATTTGATAAAATTGAAGCAAATAATCATATTCGACACGAGTTATCAATTCCTGAAAACCATAAAATTGTCAGCACGGTTGCTGCATTAACGGGTCATAAGGATTATCCGAACTTTCTTGAAGCAGCAAGACTGGTTTTACAGGAATACGCTCCGGTAACTTTTATTGCGGTCGGTGACGGAAAACTGTCTGAAGAGATAATGACCCTTGCAGAAAAAAAAGGATTGAAAAACAATGTCATTTTTACCGGATTTCGAAAAGATGTGGGAAGAATACTGAAAAGCAGCGATCTGTTTATCATGGCATCAAAAAAAGAGGGAATGGGGACAAGTATTCTCGATGCGGAAGCGGCAGGGTTACCGGTAATTGGAACGAATGCAGGTGGAATTCCGGAAGTTGTTCGACATTTGGAAAACGGTTTGATCGTTCAACGACAAAATCCGAAAGCACTGGCAGAGGCTGTCCTTACACTTCTTCAGGATGATAAAAAAAGAAACATGTACGGCAGTAAGAGTCTTGAGCTCGTCCGGGACTTTGATATAGGCATAACCATTGAAAAACACATTACGTTATATGAAAAAATCCTTAAAAAGTATTAAACCCAGGCATGTTCTGATCATTCAGACTGCTTTTATAGGCGACGCCATTATGTCTACGCCTGTTATACAGGCAGTATGTGATTATTGGCCCGATACTGTTGTGGATGTGGTTACGCGAGCTGAGACAGCAATTCTTTTTAAACACCATCCTCGGATAAGACGTGTATATACAATTGATAAATCTGATCATAAGAATAAATATGAATCCCTGATGGATCTGGTTAAACAAATCCGTCCTGTGAAATATAATCTGGCATTTTCTCTGCAAAGCAGTTTTACTTCCACTCTGCTCATGGTGTTATCGGGTATAAAAATCAGGATTGGCTTTTATCGCCAAAAATTTTTGACATATAAAGTCAAACCGCCCAAAGGACTCCATTCCAGACAACGGTATTTATTGTTTATGAAGCCTTTTACCGATAAAGTATTTTCTGACAGTACACACTTATATATTTCTCCGGAAGAAAGTGAACATGCCGAGAAAATTTTTAACAAAGCGAATCCTGCAAACTCAAGAATTATTGGTTTTGCACCCGGTTCAGTTCGGGAAACAAAAAAATGGCCATCTTCGTATTGGTCTGAACTCCTTGTTTTACTCAAAGATCGGGGCTTTGAAGTCGTTTTCATCGGCAGTCCCTCTGAGAGGGAATTGTGTGAATCGATTATTCTTACAACAGGACTGGATGCTTACAATGCTTCTGGAGAATTAAATTTGCTTGAATCGGCAGCGTTGATTCGTAAACTTGATTTGTTGATATGTAATGACAGTGCACCGTTACATTTGGGAAATGCGGTAAATACACCTGTCTTTGCCTTTTTTGGACCGACAGTAAAATCGTTTGGCTGTTATCCTTATCGTGAAAAGGATAAAATTCTGGAAATTGACCTGCCATGCAGACCCTGTGGAAAGCATGGACATATTCGCTGTCCTCTTCGCCATTTTAAGTGTATGGCGGAGCAGTATCCTGTAATGGTTTCCGGTCTTGTTTTTGAAAGGTTCGCAATCCATGACAAATAAAAAGATTTTATTGATTACGGGTGATAAAAATTTTTATGGACAGTCCCGGAAAGCATGGGTCCCCATGGATATTTCACTCATTAAAAACAGACTGGGTGAATATGGTTATCAAGTGGACGCGCGATCAATTCAGGATGTTTGTAACCAGAACATCAAACCGGAAAATGAAATTATTCTGTACAGTTTCAGCCAGAAGGACAATGTCCGTCAGTATATCAGAGATATTATAACGCAGTTAAGCAAAAAAAATCGCATTATCCCGTCTTTGGATCTTTTATTTTGTCATGAAAATAAGGGTTATCAGGAATTATATAAACAGGAACAGGGTTTAACGGGTTTAAAAGCCTGGTATTTTACTAATCTGTATGATATTGAGACCTATCGCATACCTTACCCTGTTGTGCTGAAAACAATTTACGGATCAAACGGCAAAGGGGTTTATCTTATTCGTAATCGGACTGAGTTGGAAAAACAGGTAAAAAAATTAACCGATATCAGTTTGCTGACCCGTTTGGACATGTTCAGAAGGCGGTATTTTCGAAAAAAAGCATTTGCTGATTATCCAAATTACAGTGATTTCCAAGATTATCTGCAGTATAAAGAATATATCACGAAACACGAGAATTTCATTCTTCAGGAATTTGTTCCCAACTTAAAATTTGACTACCGTGTCCTTGCTCTTGAAGGAAAATATTTTGCTATGAGGCGCTACACAAAAAAAGGGGATTTCAGGGCCAGCGGTACAAAAAAATTTGATTTTAATTTTATTCCGGACAACGCTTTGTTGACGTATGCAGAAAAGATCTACAATCATTTTGATAACCCCTTTTTATCCATGGATATTGTTTTTAACGGACAGGAATATTTTCTCATTGAATTTCAAGCCTCTCATTTCGGGGTCAGTGCCATTACGAAATCAAAGGGATATTATTCAAAATTGAAGGATCAATGGACCTTTTTTGAAGATAAATCAATTGTGGAATATGAAATAGCCGATTCCCTGATCCGGTATCTGAAACGAACGCTTGAGTCATAATGCAACTGTCATCCTATCTTTATACCCTGCCATATCGAATTTTCTGGCATTTGTCAAAATACCGGAACCGGCTGATTCCCTGTGTGATTTATTGTGCAGAGCCTCTGGACTATACCATTCTTCAACCGGTTGTCCGTCATCTCAAGATGCCTTGTGTTTATGCAGCAAAAAACAAGCGGACTGCTGATTATTTACACAAGCAGGGATGTGCAGTATACCGCATGCCGGTTTTTCCCGAAATGGTTCTCATGGCTCGTCACAGCACGTGGAAATTTCCCGTCCCGGCAATTCGGAAATACGGGTTTCGTCATGGTCCCTATCATTTTAAGACTTTTACATCTGTCAGAAACTATCGGCCGTTTACACTTTTTTTCCTTACTTCGAATGCTGAAGAAGCAGAAGCACGGAAGATGGGACTTGACAACGTGACAGCTGTCGGTTATCCCAGGCTGGATCCGGCGTTTGACGGAAGCTGGACTGAAGAAAAGCTCAGGGATTTTCGCAAGGATAAATTGAACGATAATAAAAAGCCTGTACTTCTTTTCAGTGCCACCTGGGAAAAATCGGGAATGTCTGCTGTTGAACGCTGGTATCGGCGTCTGAACGAACTGACAAATGACTACGCGGTATGTGTAACCCTCCATCCATGGATTTCCCGGGAAGTTTTTCATGAAATAAAAAATACACCGGATATTTTTCTGGCCGGTACTGATGATCTTCTGCCGCTAATGATGCTTGCCGATTGTACCATCAGCGACACAAGCTCCATCATCGGGGAATTTATTGCCCTGGACAAACGAATCATCACGTTTCGAACCGGCAGGGCGAAACGTAAACCCGATTCTCTGGATTCAATACTGGATAAGGCAGGCTACCGTGTGGATTCATTTGATGATTTAAAACAAACCCTCACACAATATATACATTCCGAAGACCCTTATACCCATTCCCGTCATGAATTGTGCAAACACTTCTTCTGCAATCTTGGATATGCCGGAAAACATGCGGCGGATTTGATACAAAATCAATAAAGCATTCTTGATGTAAATCTGTTTTTTTCGGATGCACTCATATACCGGTTATTTTAATTATGCGGAGTTTTACATTCCCGGTTACTGAGTGACAATATGGGTAAAGATCTATTTGTAAACTTTTGGCTCATTATTTCAGTAATCAACATCTGCTTTTTTCTTAAAATGATATACGCCCATGCCTCACTTACGTGCGTCAATTTGTTTTAGAAAATTTCTTGTTTTCCAGCATCATACCTTTCGTCAGGTCATTTTAATTTAAAATGTAACCCATCATGCTTCAAATATTAAAAAATAAAAGACTATCAATTGGATAATAAACCATATAAAACAATATGTGAAAACTACAAAACCCTTTCCATCCGGTAAAACTTTTCCGGTTTGGAAGCCAGTAATTTTGACCACTTAAAACCAATAAATCCCCCAAGCAACAATCCGCCCAATCCTAAAAAAAACTGATAGAGTTCCAGGGGAAAGGGGAGAGTCACAGGGTGAAAATAATAGCCGGCCAGGAGTCCGCCAATAAAACAAATACCGGGAATCCCATATTGAATGGAAGAAAGTTTAATTAAAAAAGATGATTTTTCAGTGAGTTCAATCAGATCACCGGGTTTCGCATTCAATATATTCAAAACAGGAATTTTTACCGGTTCATTTCGTGTTTTCAAAGGCAGAACGGGAAAAACCGGCAGAGAATAGCGTGAAGGGGAGCGTTGAGGAAGCATAAGGATTATTGCATAATCACCCTGGATTGATTCAACTTTGCCATTTGTCTGAGCTGTAATGGACATTAATCCGTACCGCTTTCATCAAGACTGACAAGAACAAGGTTGGGACATTTTTGTGTTGGCAGGTCTTCACGGTCTTTCCATTTTGAATAGTTGAAATAAGCAAGTCCGTTATCCAAATACATCATTTCGTCACCGGCTTCACGAATACAGATTCCGCAGCCGATACAAGCCCGCGTGCAAACCAATCGTGAGTATTTACCGGCATCCTGATTCTTGCATTTAACAAAAACCCTGTGGCCAACGGGATGCATTTCAATAATATTTCGCGGACAGACTTCGGCACATTTGCCGCATCCTACACATTTATCCTCTATAACAATCGGGAGCCGGTTGTCATTCATATACATAGCATCAAATAGACAGGCATCCACACAGTCTCCAAAGCCGAGACAACCCCATTCGCAAAGTTTGTAAGCACCCCCGGCAAACGTAGATGCTACACAGGATTCAATTCCCAGATATTCACCTTTAACAGCCATTTCATTCAGCCCTCCCTGGCACTGGATACGGGCTTTAAGCGGTTCGCCTGCCTCAACTTCAACGCCAAGAATTTGTGCAATATCTTCTGCTGTTTCGACGCCGCCCACCGGGCAACCGCTGATGGATGCATTTCCCTTAACAACATTCTCAGCAAAATTCATACAACCGGCATAACCGCATCCTCCGCAATTTACACCGGGTAAAACCTCATTAACCTGTTCAATTCTCGGGTCTTCTTCAACGTGGAGTTTTTTGTTGGCAATGGCAAGTCCGGTTGCAAAAATAAGACCGATACCACCCATACCACCCATAGAAATCAGAATGGCATTCAGATCCATGTTTATTCCTCTGTAGGTTTATTCTGTGCGGGATGGATTGAACAACCGGTAATACCGCATGAACTGCAGGCACTGTCACCGGAAAGGCAATCTGCACCGGGATATTGTGCTTTGTTACGGTAGAATGTTTTGTTCATAATAACCATGCCAAGGGAATATATGAGACCGATTGCCAGCATAACGACAACGGTAGTAAGAATTGATGTGATATTCATGTCACTTCCTCATTTTTCCCTTGAACGACCGCATTGTGTTGACGTTCCTAAATTAATCCGGCAAAACCCATAAAAGCCAAAGCAAGACTGCCGGCAATGATCATGGTAATTCCGGCTCCTTGAAAGTGTCGGGGTACATCTGCCAGTTCCAGTTCTTCCCGTATTCCGGCCATGATAACGAGTGCCAGTGTAAACCCTGCTCCGGCACCGATTCCGTAAATCAAACTTTCCATAAAAGAATATTCTCTTAAAACTGCTATGAGTGCCAATCCAAGAATTGCACAGTTTGTAGTTATGAGGGGCAGAAATATTCCAAGTGCATCATAAAGGGGCTTGCTTACTTTACGAATAAACATTTCCACAAGCTGGACGAGAGAGGCAATAACCAGAATAAATGAAACATATTGAAGAATTTCCAGGTTGTACGGAACGAGAAGCAAGTGATAGATCAGCCATGTTACAACGGCTGTAATTGTCATGACGAATGTTACAGCCATTCCCATACTAACGGCTGAATCAACCCGTTTCGATACGCCGACGAAGGGACAAATTCCCAGAAATTGACTTAATACAAAGTTGTTGACGATGGCTGCAGAGATAAAAATGACGAACAGTTCCATTATTTTGCCCTCCTGTCATTGATCCAGTTGGATGCCCCGATCATGAGACCAAGCGTCAGAAATGCTCCGGGAGGCAAGATCATAACCATCCAGGGAGTGAAAGATGCCCACATAACCTGAATACCCAAGATTGTACCGGAACCCAGAAGTTCACGTATTGCACTCAGAATGATGAGAACAAGAGTAAAACCGATTCCCATACCCAGAGCATCCAAAATTGAACGGCCAACACCGTTTTTGGAAGCAAAGGCTTCCTGTCGTCCCAGAATCATGCAATTCACAATTATCAGGGGGATAAACGGCCCCAGATTCCTGCTGATATCCGGATAAAATGCCGCCAGATATCGATCCGCAATAGTCACAAAAGTTGCAATTACAACAATAAAACTGGCTATTCGGACTTGTTTGGGAATCAGATTTCTAAGCAGGGAAATGATTGTACTGGAACAAATCAGAACAAATGAAGCCGCCAATCCCATGGCCAGACCGTTTTCCACGGAAATCGTGACGGCAAGTGTGGGACAGAGTCCTAACAGAGCGATTAGAATCGGATTCTCTTTCCATATCCCTTTCAGAAATTCTTCTTTGAGTGTTACTTTTTTTGCCATGGGTCACCTACTGATTTAATGATTCATAAGCGGTCTTTGCAGCCGGAATATGTGTATTAAGAATTGTTACAACTGCCTGAGAGGATATGGTTGCACCGCTGATAGCTTCAATTTCATTCTCTGTTCCGGCCTGTTTATTTTTCACATAATACATTTCAGGGAACGGGGATTTGCCCTTGAACTGTTCTGTAAACCATGTTTCTTCTCCTTTTCGGGATGGGTCCACGGCAATTTTTGTTCCCAGTCCGGGTGTTTCCTTCTGATCGAGAACTGAGAGACCGGTTATCTGTTTAAAGTCGGGTGTTACACCGACCATGAGGGAAATTATATCCTGAAATCCGCCGCCTTTGATATTAAAAGTAATGCCGATGAGTTCATCTCCATCATATCCGAGATAAAAGGTATATGAATCGGTCTGAATAACTTTTTCGCGGTAGTTGGCGGCAGGCGGAAGGACTTCTTTAACGGCTTTTTTAACTTCACCCTGCCGGTATTCTTCAATTTTAGGTGACGTATAAGCATCCCAGAATGAAAGCAATCCGCCGGATAATGTGGCTATTATGGTAAGAACAAGGATCATTTTAACGGATGTATTCATGCCCGAGCCTCCCCGAAAAATTGTGGTCTTGTATAACGATTGATCAAGGGTGTGAGTCCGTTCATCAGCAGGATGGAGTACATAACACCTTCCGGAAGTCCGCCGAATAGTCGGATGATCACCAGAATAATCCCTGCACCGATACTGTAAATCCATGTTCCTTTGGGAGTAATGGGGGACGTTACCATATCCGTAGCCATAAAAAAGGCTCCCAGGATCAGGCCGCCGGAGAATATGTGAAAAATCGGCGATGGATAAGCCTGCTGATCGGTGAGCCAGAAGATGCCTCCCAGAATAAATACACTGCCGAGAAATCCAACCGGAATCCGCCAGTCAGCATGACGCATGATCAGAAGGAATAGTCCTCCCGCAAGGAGTGCCAAGGCTGATGTTTCTCCCAAAGAACCGCCGATATTTCCGAAGAAAAGAGGTTTTATATCACTTAAAATATGTTCGTATTTGAAAAGACCGAGAGGAGTAGCTCCGGTTAAGGCATCGGTGGATGAAGCACCGGTATAGGCATGTAAATCAGCATATCGCGGTAAAACCCATGTTGTCATTTTAACCGGAAAGCTTGCTTGAAGAAAGGCTCTTCCCAAAAGGGCCGGATTAAAAATATTACAACCCAGACCGCCGAAAATCTGTTTACCCACAGCAATTGCAAAAACTGCTCCGATAACTGTTCCGCCTACTGAAAACGAAGGGGGAAGAGTTAAAGCCAATAACAAGCCTGTTAAAAAAGCACTGCCGTCATCAAGCGTATCATGCTTTCCGCGAATACGTGTTATCACGAACTCAGTTAGCATAGCTGCCAGAATTGATGAGCCAATCAATAATAATGCTTTGAAACCGAAGAAAATCACTGACATGACTGTTGTCGGTAAAAGAGCAAGACAGACAGACCACATGATTTTTCGCACATTATCATTCGTCAGGGAATGGGGAGATGAACCCATTATTAAAGGTCTGCCTTTGGGTTTATACAGACGGTCCCTCGGATCTTTTTTCGGTTTTATTTCCGCCTTATCCTGGGTTTTAATCTCAGGCTTTACCTGTTCACGAGTGTTATTATCCTGTTTTTCCATGTGCAACTCTGATTTATGAAGCTTGTTGTTTTTTCTTAAGTTGATTAACGCGCATTTTTCCAACCCGAATCCACTGAACCAATGGTATGTTTGCCGGACACGAAAAAGCACAAGATCCGCATTCTATACAATTTTGAATGCCGTATTTTTCTGCTTCTTCATATTTTTTATACTCGGTTAATTTTGCAAGGCGGGTTGGGAGCAGATACATGGGACAGGCATCCACACATGCTCCGCAGCGAATGCAGGGAAAATGTTCAACCAACTTTATGTGTTTGGATGTATTGCAAACAATACCACCGGTTGCTTTGATTACGGGGATCTGAAGATCATATTGTGCAAGTCCCATCATTGGGCCGCCCATAAAAACAAGGGTTGTTTCGTCTTTTACTCCTCCGCAAAACTCAATCAGATCGCTGAATGGCGTACCGATACGTGTAATCAGATTTTTTGGATTGGTAATACCGTCTCCTGTAACAGTTGTAACCCGTTCAACAAGCGGTTTGCCTTCAGTGACGGCTTCTGCAACAGCCAAAGCTGTGGCCACATTATTAACAATTACACCAACATCCATGGGCAGTCCGCCTACAGGGACTTTCCGTTTGAGAACGGATTCAATCAGCATTTTTTCTGCACCCTGGGGGTACTTCACTTCAAGCGGCACCACCTGAAATCTGTATCCCAAATCCTTTACCCGTTTGCTCATTATTTCGATTGCATCCGGTTTGTTGTCTTCTATACCTATAAACCCATTTTCAACGTTAAGAATTTTCATCAGAATATTCATGCCTGTCAGAATCTTATCCGTTTGTTCGACCATGATTCTGTGATCTGATGTGAGATAGGGCTCGCATTCCACCCCGTTTAAAATAAAGGAGTCGATGACCTTGTCTTTCGGCGGACTGAGTTTGACATGGGTGGGAAAAGCAGCTCCTCCCATTCCAACGATACCGGCTTCATTGATGAGTTTAATCAACTCAACAACGGGAGTGTTCTCCCAGTTGTCAGGTACAGCCAGAAGATCCCACTCGTCTTCTTCAGCGGTTTGCTCAATGTGTATCATGTCAACACGCATCCCGAGAGGGTGAGGAAATTTATCCACTGTTTTTACTACACCAGTTATACTGGAATGGATCGGACTGGATACATAGGCACTGCTTCTGCCGATTATTTGTCCTGTTTTAACTGCATCACCTTTACTGACCAAGGGTTCACAAGGTGAACCGATATGCTGCTGCAGCGGAATAAAAACCTGCTTCGGCAAGGGCATTTTTTCAATTGGGATATGATTGCTGTATTCTTTGTTCTCTCCCGGATGAATCCCTTTTTTGAATGTCCGTAGTTTCAAGGCTCAATATCTCCTGATTGTACAACCATGAAAGGATGTATCGTTTATTTTATGTTGATTTTCCCTGATGTTTATCATTCATCTCAGGCGGAAATATAAAGAATTATTTCAAAAAACCGAAAGACTTTACTGGCAGTCGGCAGTCGTCAGTCGACAGTCGTCAGTCGACAGTCGGCAGTGGACAGTCCAGTAGCCAGTAGCCGGTA
>NPIE01014940.1_pt2 | contig 56491 bp, 63 predicted proteins | sample 8637661 | NCBI WGS metagenome assembly NPIE01 (sample SAMN07420842, study PRJNA396082) | bioreactor metagenome | isolation source: sample BA12 brine-fed electro-methanogenic bioreactor BA | place: Japan: Kochi | collected 2016-12-09 | reverse complement strand
GGAGGGAGATTTTGCTGTGGTGACCGTTCCCGTTTTATTCAGGATAGCGGTGAGCTCGTTGACGGATTCAACGGCGCCCTCGCGGGTATCAACGGAGATGGTTGCGTGAAGTTTCGCCTCGGTCACCTGGGCTTCAACTTCTTTCTTGCGTGCTTCACTGGTAACCACCAGCGTTAGTGGGTACTTCTTGCTGCCGCTCTTTTNNGCTGGCGTTTGTCTGAAAGCCGCCGTAAGCCGTGTGGTGCTGGCGGGCGTCTTGCCGACCTTTATAGAAAAATTTATCTGACATGCTGATATCCTGAAGGAGAGAATACCCAGGCGACGGCCGGGCGCAATCTTTTATCACGCTTGCGGAAATAGTGATATAGGGAATAGATGATGCAAAACGTCTGCTCGGACGACGAGCTCTCAACACTGTTGCAGTCCAACCCTGCGGTATTGCTGCTCTATGGCGGGGCAAGTTGTGGCGTCTGCCAGGCTATCAAGCCGCAACTGGAACNNCTTTCCAGTGAACAGTTCCCGAAGCTGGTAACTGCCTACATTGATTGCCAGGCATCAGCCGGTGCGCTGTGTGCGGCTCAGGGTGTTTTCTCGCTGCCGGTGGTGCAGTTATGGTTTGAGGGGCAGCGATTTGCGGAATTCGCCCGGGTGTTTTCAATCGGCGAGGTACGGGCAGCCCTGGAACGGCCGTATCGGGTAATATTCCAGGGCTGACCTTGTGTTACGGTGATTTGGTAGGCTTTCTCACGTGACTCCTCAAGATATCGTGCACTGGCCTTTTGCTGAGCGAGAGGTCGGGGCAGTCTTGGGGCAGGAATAACGAAAGCATTTAACCTTCGTCGCCTGCCTGGTACACCAGAATGTCACCGGGCTGGCAATCCAGCGCTTCGCAGATCTTGTCCAGGGTCGAGAAGCGCACGGCTTTGGCTTTCCCGTTCTTGAGGATCGAGAGGTTCTGCTCGGTCACCCCTACCTTCTCGGCGAGTTCTTTCAGGCGCATCTTCCGCTTTGCCATCATCACGTCCAATTCAATGATTATGCTCATGTTGTCAGACCGTGTGCATGTGCTCGTCGGCGATTTTCTGTGCTTCCTTCATGACCCAGGAAATGATCAGCACAACGAAACCGCACAGAATGGAAAGCAGGTCGATCCCGGTGAAGGTCAAACTGAGCACGCGCTCGCCGGGTGGGTTGTTGAACGACAGGATGACAGAGATCAGTCCGCTGTACAGGAAGGCCCCGGCGGCCCAGTAGAAGAAGACATAGCCAAGCTTCTGATAGTGGGTGGCTGTTGCCAGAGTGAAAATTTCCTGGTTTTCGTAGTGCCTGAACAGGTGAATCAGTTGTTGCAGGGCATACATCAGAATCCCGCAGGGCAGCATACTTGCCAGAAAAGCCAAAAACCGGGTTGTCATCGTGAGGGGCTCGCTAGCGAAGATCATCGGGTCGAGGTCGGTTTCGATGATGCCGGAGCGGAATAGCGCGTCCATGCCGGTGTTCACCGTTAGCCAGTAATAGAGAGTGAGCAGGGGTGCGAGAATGAAGAGTCCCTGCAGGACGCGCCGTACCCGGCGGCTGTACTTCTGGATGTTTTCCATGGCGGTTCTCCTTAACGTGTGGTCGAGGAGAAATATAGATACTCTCACCTGTTCATGCAATAAAAAATTATTGATAAACAATAAAAAAATATCGATTTAATATTCAATTTGCTCGGTGGTTAGCCCTGGCAGCGCCCCCAGAGTACATTGCGTTGCTATTGGTAACGAATCTCCTCGGCGAGCGGTTTTTTGAGCTCAGGCGCTGCGAACGAACACCAGCAACTCGTTATTTGCGGGCATGGCATGGTCGTCGTGAAGCTGCAGGCCGACGTCTTGCGCGAGTTCTGACAGCGCCTCGATATCCCGAATGCCCATGTGGGAGGCTTTCGCTTTGAGTGACTGGTCGAATGTCCGGTTGCTGTCGCTGGTGAACTTGCCGTTATGCTTGAACGGCCCGTACAGGCAGAACGCACCGTCTTTTTGAAGGCAGGCGGCGACGCCTTGAAACATCGTTTCAACTTCCTCCCAGGCCATGATGTGAGCTGTGTTTGCTGAGAATGCCCATCGACAGGCGGACACAGGCCATGGCATTTGGTTTACGTCCAGCTCAAGGATTGGGAGGACGTTGGGCAAGGCGGCCTGTTGCAGTCGGGCAACGGCCAGGTGCGCCGCTCTGGGGTGGTCGGTGGGCTGCCATTGCAGGTGGGGCAGAGCCGCAGCGAAGTGCTCGGCGTGCTGGCCGGTGCCGGTTCCTATTTCCAGGACGGTACCTGGTGCCGTAAAGACGTCACGCAGTTTTTCCAGAATGGGGGCTTTGTTGTTTTCGCAGGCTTGGGAATAGGGCAGGTGGCTATTCATGAATGCGTCTCTCCTTTCCCTTGAACGGTATCATAAAACGGTGTTTTGGCCATGAGGCAGCTATAATGGGCGCCTTTCATCATTGCAGAGAACGCTATGCCAATCGAAAAGAATCAAGTGGTCCTGTTTCACTACATCGTGAGAGACGAACAGGGCAATGAAGTTGAAAACTCCCGAGTCGGAGAGCCAAATGCCTACCTGCACGGCCATGGTGGCATTATTCGGGGTCTGGAAGACGCTCTGGAAGGCCGCGAAGCGGGCGATACGTTCAGCGTGACGGTGTCACCGGACAAGGCTTATGGCACCCGCAAGCCGGATGCGATCCAGCGAGTACCCATCAAACATCTGATAGGCGCCAAGCGCTGGAAGCCGGGCATGATCGCTCAGGTACAGACCGAACACGGGCCTCGCCATGTGCTCGTTGCCAAGGTTGGCCACAAGTTTGCGGATGTGGATACCAACCACCCGATGGCTGGCAAGACCCTCACTTTTGATATCGAGATCATTGAGGTGCGCGCGGCGGAGGCCGACGAGATCGCCCATGGCCACGTTCACGGCCCGGGCGGTCATCATCATTAATTAGAAGCAGCTGATCACCGCCAGTCGGGCCGGGGGTTACTCGGCCTCGACGGTTTCGTTCAGCAGTTCCGGCTTTTTCAGTGCCTTGGTGAACAATTCTTTTTCTTCCGCAATGGCCAGGGCGCACTGTTCTGCCAGCTCTTCAGACAGGCCGCCGACCTTACGTTGCAGGAAGGTGGTAATCTCTTCGGACAGTTCAAGAACCTTGTCTCGGGCATCGGCTTCTGCTTTGGACGAAAACAACATTTTGTCCGGGTTCTTCAGTGCCATGTCCAGTCCGTCCCTCTCGGAATAGTAGAGTGCTTTTACGCCCATGGTATGCCATCGCCTCCGGGGTAATGATGGTTGGTAAGACCGTTAATGAAATCGCAGCTTATCACGAATAGTGTATATTTATACAGTATTTTGCTGCGTCATCCTGTCCTCTTTTGCTGTTCCAGCGCCGGACCTGGCCCCCGTATGATGGATTGTCAGACATCAGCTCCGGAGTCCTGAAATGAACGCCAGAACAGCCATAACCGGTACTCAACCAACGCCGTCTCCCAAAACCAGGGCGCCCATTCCCGAAGTTCGTCAGCCGGATTTTGACCTGGCGGAAGACGTGCCCAAGTATTGGTGGGATAACGATCCGGCCAAAACGCTGTTGCTGGCGGCCCTGTCTGCAAGTTTCCCGCCTGGTGAGCGGTTCTTTATTGACTCCGTGCGCCATTATCAGAAAGAGATTACAGACCCGGAGCTAAAGGCGGCGGTGCGAGCGTTCATCGGCCAGGAGGCGCACCACTCGAAGGAACACGAGGCCCTGAACGGATACATGCAGGCGCGCGGCATCAACCTCAAACGCCTTGAGCGCGAGGTGCTGTGGCTGATGAATGTGCTGCGCAAGCGCCTGAGTCCGGAGCGCCAATTGGCCCATACGGTGGCGGTGGAGCATTTCACGGCACTGATGGCAGAGGAATTCCTCCTGAAATATGACGCTTTGGAAGAGATGGACCCGCGTATGGCTCCCATCTGGGCCTGGCATGCGATTGAGGAATCCGAGCACAAGGCGGTGGCTTTCGACGTATACAAGACCATCGGAGGCAGCGAGTTTGTCCGGTTGACCGAGATGATGGTGGTTAGCGTGCTGTTCCCGGTCTCTAGCGGCATTCACCTGATTCAACTGATGAAAGAAGACGGCCAGTTGTTCAATCTGAAATCCTGGGCGAACGGTCTCAATTACATGTGGGGCAAGCCAGGTGTATTCCGCAAACTCCTGCCCTCTTACTTCAAGTACTACAGCCCCGGCTTTCATCCATGGAATCACGATGCCCGTGATCTGGTGGAGAAAGCCAAACGGAAGTGGCTCGCTCCGGTGATGAAAAAGGCCGCGTGACGCCTAACACATTTGCTACCATGTCGGACTTTTCACTGGGTTGAGGATCTAAGTCCGGCAAGATGAATGCGCCTTTCACGCTGCGGCCTTACCAACAGGAAGCGGTCGACGCCACGCTGAACCACTTCCGTAAATCGGATGAATCTGCGGTCATTGTGCTGCCGACCGGTGCCGGCAAGAGCCTGGTAATTGCCGAGCTGGCTCGCCTTGCGCGCCGAAAGATTCTGGTCCTGACCCATGTGAAGGAACTGGTGGAGCAGAATCACGCCAAGTATCAGAGTTATGGTCTGTCGGGGGGAATCTTTGCGGCCGGGTTGAAACGCAAGGAGAACCACCATCAGGTGACCTTTGCCAGCGTGCAGTCGGTGGCGGCGAATCTGGACCAGTTCCGGGATGAATACTCGCTGGTTATTATCGATGAGTGCCACCGGGTGAGTGGCGAGGAAACCAGTCAGTACCAGCGGATCATCGAGCTTTTACGGCAGCAGAATGACTCCCTGAAGGTGCTTGGGCTCACCGCCACGCCCTACCGCCTGGCCATGGGATGGATCTATCGTTACCACTACCGGGGGGTTGTTCGTGGCTCCGATGACGAGCAGGACAAGCCTTTCCGGCACTGCATCTACGAATTGCCCCTGAGTTACATGATCAACCGTGGTTACCTCACCCGGCCTGAATTGGTTAACGCGGCTGTGGCCCAATACGATTTCTCCGCACTCACGCAGGACCGCTTTGGCGAATACGCCGAGAAAGACGTCAACCAGTTGTTGAGCAAACATCAGCGGGTGACACGTGCCATCATCGAACAGGTGATGGAGATGGCGGCCGAGCGCCAGGGGGTGATGATTTTCGCGGCGACAGTGCAGCACGCGCAGGAAATTACCGGGTATTTGCCTGAGCAGGAAACCGCCCTGGTGACCGGCGCGACTGATCTGCAAGATCGCGACCAGCTGATCCAGCGCTTCAAGCAACGGCAGTTGAAGTACCTGGTGAATGTGTCTGTGCTGACGACCGGGTTTGATGCCCCCCATGTGGACCTGATCGCCATCTTGCGGCCTACTCAGTCGGTAAGCCTGTATCAGCAGATTGTCGGCCGAGGCCTGAGGTTGGATGAGCGGAAACAGGATTGCCTGGTGATTGATTACGCCGGCAATCATGTCAACCTGCACCACCCGGAAGTTGGGGAGCCGAAGCCCAACCCTGACAGTGAACCGGTGCAGGTGTTCTGCCCGGGCTGCGGTTTTGCCAACATCTTCTGGGGCAAAACTGACAGCGACGGTCGTGTCGTTGAGCACTATGGCCGTCGGTGCCAGGGCCTGCTGGAATCCATAGAAGACGACGCTGGGCGGCCACAGCAATGCGACTACCGGTTCCGGTTCAAGGAATGTCCACATTGTGGTGGCGAGAACGACATCGCTGCCCGCAACTGCGGCCACTGTCACCAGGCGATTATCGATCCGGATGATCAGCTGCGGGATGCCCTGAAGCTCAAGGATGCTATGGTCATCCGCTGTGCCGGCATTTCTCTGGCGGGAGAAGGCCAGAAACTTCGGATGACCTACCACGGAGAAGACGGGGAGGAACTCCGGGAGTCTTTCGATTTCAGCAAGCCAGGCCAGCGCGCCGTGTTCAACAAGCTGTTTGGCCGACGGTTTGCCAATGGCCAGGCTCCGAAAGTCTTTGCCCGGGCAAATGAGGTGCTGGAGATGCAGGTGCTGTTACCCGTGCCGGATTTCGTGATTGCTCGCAAGCAGAAGCAATACTGGCAAGTGCAGGAGCGAATCTTCGATTATCGGGGGCAGTATCGTAAGGCCTATTGACGAGCTTTAGCTGTGTTCGTGAGATTTTCGCACCACGATTGTGCGAGATCTGGGGTAGAATGCTTGCTCACTAAATGGAAATCAGTTTCAGTAAGGAGTGCTGTTTTGTCGACGATCTATCCTTGGGTGCGTGGTTGTTTAGCTGTGGGGTCGCTCTTGGCCGTTGTGGGTTGCGGTGGTTCGGGGTCGTCGAGTGACGCGCCTGTTAGTTCTCCCGAGCCGGTTTCCGGAACGCTTTCCCTGGACAATGCTGAGGCCATCAGTCGCCGAGCTGCGCAGGCTGCCCTTGAAACGCTCGCATTGAATCGCTTTGCGATCACCTATCAGGGGCTTCTGCCGGGGAGCTCGATTCAACTGGGCATCTGCGAACAAGGAAAGGTGAACCTTGAGAATGAGGTGGAATCGCCGGTCACCGATCTTCAGGGCAACACTCTCATGGGGTCGCGCTACCGTTTCGAGAACTGCAAGAAGCCTGATGGCTCCCTGTATCAAGGTGATTTGGGCGTGTACTGGAATCAGGCCTCGACGGCGTATGTGGTCGAGGTGGATGACTTCTCAATTGCTGTTTCCGATGAGGCTGAGCCCCATTCCTACAGTGGAATTTATGTGCTCTCTCGGGTTGGCGATTCGGGCTACGAAAGTGAGTTCGTAAACTCGGAGCGAGGGCCTGGCGCGGAACAGCCCGTCTTCGAGCTTGATGCGGCTCTTTCATACGAGGATCCAGGCCTGAGAACCATGCAGTGGCAAGGGTCCCTTTCGGCCTCCGATCAGGGCCGTTTTGAACTGTCTCAGGAACAGGGCGGAGAGTTGCGNNNATTTCAGACGGCAACAGTCGTCTCTACATCGACTTCATTGGTTTGGAAGGTCGCTTCCTCAAAGCGGAAATCGATCTCGGGGCGGACGGAGCATTGGATGCCACCTGGTCTATCGATCTGTATGAGCTGGATTTACAGGGAGCCCTCCTGCTGCTGAGGGAGGACGTTAAGAGATGAGGGTATTCACATCATTGGTGATTGCCGGAGGGTTTGTGCTGTCGGGTTGCACCAACGTGATCGGGGACGTGCCCCGTTCCATTCATCTATCCTCGTCTGCCGGGCAGGAAGCAGGGGAGCTGTTGTCGGTTGCCCGCGATTTCTTCAGCGGCTCGGGGTATCAGTGTCATGCCGACCAGCCTGCAGACAGCCTGCGTTGCAGCCGACCACTCCGGGACCTGTACATTCATCAAACCACGGCAGTGGTCCGCATTTATTCAGACGATCACGCCACCCCTGAGGTGACACTGGTGACAACGCGCTGGGATGAGGGGCTGATTCCCAGCGAGTTTATCTCGGACGAATTCCACAACCCGGATGTCGAGGCGTTTTGTGAGTACGTGAAGGCGCAGGCTTTGGGAGTGTGTCAAACCGTCTCGAGCTAGGGCCTGCCATTGTCAGAGGGGGCAGAACCGAAAATCAATGGCGGCAACAATCGGATGGAAACCATTGGCGAAGTCGGTTTTACTCATCGCGACGACCATGATTAAAAGGGTGATGAGATGTCCCGCTCCCCGGAACAGGATAGCGATTGGATGACAGGCGTCGGCGACTCTGCGGCAGGGGAGAGTGCACGGGTGGCCAGGCTGGTCAGGGTGGCACAGCACATCGAGATGCACGCCGATGAAGCACTCACGCTCTCGAGCCTGGCGAAGGTGGCCGCTCTGTCACCGTCCCGTTTACAGAAACAGTTCAAGGCGGCGTTTGGTGTCTCTCCAAAAGCCTATCAGGATGCCGTCCGTATGCGGCACTTCAAGCAATCCCTGAAAGACGGGAGTAAAGTGACGGACGCGATATTCGCCTCCGGGTTTGGTTCGGTAAGTCGTGTCTACGGTGAAGCGAACCGTAGCATCGGTATGCCGCCCAGGACCTATCGGGCCGGTGGTGCGGGTGAAGTCATCGTCTATGCCGGCCGGACCACCGCACTGGGGCTGATGATGATGGCGGCCACGGATAGGGGTGTTTGCTTTGTGGAATTCGGTGACGATGAAGCGTCGCTGGTGGGCCGATTGAGGTCGGAATTTCCTAAGGCTGAGCTGACCGCCTCACCAGCCCGGAACGCCCCGGAACTTGATGCCTGGATGGAAGCCCTGGATCAGCATATCAGTGCGGGAGCCCCACGGCCGGATTTGCCGTTGGATATGCGAGGCACCGCGTTTCAGGTAAAAGTCTGGCAGTTTCTGTTGAGTATCCGCGAGGGCGATGTCCTGAGCTACAGCGAGGTGGCCGCGAAGATCGACAAGCCCAGGGCGGTGCGGGCCGTGGCGTCGGCTTGTGGCAAGAACCGGATTGGCGTGCTGATTCCCTGCCATCGGGTACTGCGAGGTGATGGCGGCCTTGGCGGTTATCGCTGGGGTCTGGAGCGAAAGCAGGCGTTGTTGGATGCGGAGCGTATGCGCCGGAGCGATTAAGTGGACGTTAGGGTAAACTGTTCGTCCTGATAGAGCCGTGACATAGATAAATAACAATAAAAGGTGAAAAACCGTGATGCTTCTGACGGGCTTCGGGCTTGGTTGCCTGCTGCCGCTTTTTGTAATTACCCTGAGGGACTTCCGACACTTGTTGGTAGGCCGGGTGTTTCTCCTGGTGACCCTCACGTCTGCCGCGTTTCTGATTGACCCGCTGATTCCCCGAGAGTGGCGCTGGATTACGTCTGATCTTCAAACCGCCTTACCAGGCCTGTTCTGGTTGCTGTGCCAGTTAATCTTTGCTCCGCGTCCGCGCCTGAGGTCCGTCTGGGGCGCTATGGCCCTATACAGTTTTATTGCCCCCGCGTTGGCCCGGCCCTTCGTGGTACCCGGGGAATCGCCCGCTGTGGCGGTGTTTTTCGGCTGGCGGTTAGGGCAGTTTTTTGAATACGTGGTGGTGCTGCATGGGCTCAGTTTTGTGGTGCGATACTGGCGAAATGATCTGGTTGAGACCCGTCGGAAGGCAAGGCTCGCTTTTCTGTTGATCATTGGCAGCGCCGTTGGTGTGGCGACAGTGAGTCTTAACTTCGGGATCTACCACGAATACATTCGTGGGATTATTACAGGGCTTGCCGCGTTCGCCGCATTAATCTGCCTGGTGACTGCCCGCAGTGGGATCATGGAGCTGGTGGATCATGATCAACCGGCGAAAACCCGGTTTGATGCCGAGGTTCAGAGGCCGCCTGTTGAGGCACCGGACGGGCCTTCCGTGCAGCAGTCCCAGGATGCCGGGGCGCTTGGCCGGCTTATGGCCTCAGGCTTCTACCGAACCGAAAAACTGACCCTCAGGAAGCTGTCGGAAGCGACTGAAATACCGGAGTATCGACTTCGCAAGGTCATTAACCAGACACTCGGCTACCGTAATTTCAATGACTACATAAACCAGCTCAGGGTTGCCGATGCCGCAGAGCGATTGCAGAGTGAACCGGAAACGCCGGTTCTCAATATATCACTGGATGTCGGCTACCGAACCCTGAGTTCCTTCAACAGAGCCTTTCGGGACATTATGAGCACCACGCCGACAGAGTTTCGCCAGCAGTTGGAGGGAACCGATAAATCCTGATTAAATCCTGCAATCTGTGTCATTTCAGGTTTTGCACAGTCTCAGTTCTTTTTGCCTTCAGCCCCTGTCTCACAAGCCTTTGAAGAATTTGCACAGGCCTTGTGCTTTTCTGCATATCGGTTGTTCTCGCGTACCGGTTTGACCTTGCTTAATGTCAATTTGCACGCCGCCCCTCAGGGGAGCGCTTCAATAAAAACAACACGGTCAGCCGAGGATACGATGCGCCAGTCTCATACGTTCAAAAAACTACTCCTTATTACCGCCATGTCCGGGGGGCTTTTGCTTGCCGGCTGTGACGGCGACGATGGTAAAGACGGCAAGGATGGTGCCGACGGGCAGTCAGCCGGTGGCGAAGCCAGTTCTCCGCTCGCAGTTACCACGTCTGGGTTTGCGATCCCGGGTGATGCGATCCTGGTGGCTCCCGATGCTGCTGATGGGGATGACATTACGGAAGCCTTGTCGGTCGCCCTTTTTGATCTGCCTGAAGATGCTCTTGTGGTGTTGCCAAAAGGACGATTTGTGGTGACCGAAAGCATCGTTGTGAACAGCGCAAGCGGGTTAACACTGACCGGGCATGGTATTCACGAAACCGTTCTCGATTTCAGCACTTCCAATGGTGATGACGCCTTTCGTTTCCAGGGCGGGAATGGCATTACCGTGCGTGATATGGCGGTGTACGAGGCACCCAAGAACGGCATCAAGGCCACCAACGTCAATGGCATTCACATGACGTACACCGCCACCGTATGGGAGGGCGAGCTTGAGGCAAACAATGGTGCCTATGGCTTGTATCCGCTCAAGAGTCAGAACGTGTTGCTGGAGAACAACTATGCCTTCGGATCGGCGGATGCCGGAATCTATGTTGGTCAGTCTGAGAACATTGTTGTTCGTAATAACACGGCCAAGCAAAACGTGGCTGGTATCGAAATTGAGAATTCCACCATGGCCGACGTCTACAACAACATCGCGGTGGGCAATTCCGGCGGTATTCTGGTGTTTGATTTGCCGGGGCTGGATAAAGCCTATGGCGGTAACGTCCGGATTTTCAATAATCACGCCTACAGCAACAACGCAGCCAATGTCGGGGCCGGCGTGGTCGGGCTGGTGCCGCCTGGCACTGGCGCTCTGATCCTCGCCACCAGCGATGTGGAGATGTACAACAATCAGCTTACGGACAACGCTACAACGGCCGTCGCCATTACCAGCTACTTGCTGGTGGATGATGATCTGGCCAACTACCCCGCCAACTACGGTGCCACCATGGGTGACGGCTGGAGCCCAACCCTCAAAAACGTGTACCTGCACAACAATACCATTGCCCGTAACGGCGATGACCCACAGGGAGCCCTGCTGCAACCCATCATTGATGGCTACGGCTCCAATATGAACAGCAAGGGCTCGCCCCAGACCTTCCCGGCCATCCTTTACGACGGTATTGGGGAACTGCTCTCCAACACCGGTGATTTGGCGGGATTTAATGCACTGGTTGGTCCGGACGCTCAGGCGGATGGCGTGAACTATGATCCGTATGGTGCTGGCGACCAGATCTGCGCCAACAGCAATATCAATGCTAACCCGGCTCCGGCTTACGATGAGGTCAACACCGGCCTGGTATACCCCGACGACCCTGCCGATGTGACGCAGGTGGATGGTGAGGGTAACCCGTTGCCGCATCTGTTGATTGATCAGATGGTCAACAATACCTACCTGAATTGTGTCCAGCCGAGACTGGCACCTGCCGTGGTGAATTTCCGCAACAACATCTACGGCTGTACCGGTGATGACCTGGCAGAAGCGGCTTGCGCGCTCTAAGCGCAACGCCGGATTCATGATCGCCCGCATCCATCAAGACAGGAAGGAGCCGCCAGAACAGCCTGGCGGCCCCTTCCGTGGCAAGAGAGCATTTCAGATGAGAAACAATAAGAACCCAATGATCGCGGCGCTGATGGCGTCAATGTTGATGGCCGCCTGTGGTGGTGGCGGCTCGTCTTCAGACGATGGCGACAGCCCCGCCAGTACCGCCCTGAATGCAGGCGCCGGTGCACCGTCCGGTGCAAAGGGGAGTTGCGATGCGCAAACCCGAGGTGTGAACTGGGATGCGCTGATGACCGAAGTGTGCCCGAATCTTTCCGACTACAAACTGTTTACCGATGCCAGTGACCCGACAGCGGGACCAACCCGGGGCGGGGTGCCCTACGATCTTTCTACGGCGTTATTCTCGGACTACACCACCAAGTATCGGTTTGTGTTTGTGCCTGAGGGCAAAACCGTTGGCTTCAACGAATCTGAAGCTCTGGATTTCCCGGTCGGCACTGTGATTACCAAAACCTTTGCCTTACCGGCCAACACCGCGATGCGAGATGGCGACGAACTGGTGATCGAGACCCGGTTGCTGATCCACCGGACCGACGGCTGGATGGCGTTGCCTTATTATTGGTCCTCAGAGACCGATGCCACCCTGGCCATTGCGGGTAAGCGGCTGACGGATCTGTCCACCATCAACAATCAGGGGCAGACGCTGACGTTCGATTATGCGGTGCCCAAAGCCGCGGACTGTACGTCTTGCCATTCCATCGTGCCGAACCTGACAGGCCCGGACGATCAACGAGAACAGATTTTCCTGCCCATTGGTCCCAAGGCCCGCTATCTGAACAAGGACTTCACCTATCCGGATGGCACGGTATACAACCAGCTTCAGTACTGGGCGGAAGGCGAGTTACTGTCTGGACTACCTGCGGATTTCAACAGCGTAGAGAAAGCTGCGGTATTCAATGATGAGACGAATGTGGCGTCGCTCAGTGACAGCGAGCTGAATGACAAGGCCCGCGCCTATCTGGACATCAACTGTGCTCATTGCCACCGTGCTGATCTTACCTTGCCTGAGGGCTACGCCGGTGCGGCGGGCAGCAGTGGTGTTCAGCTCGAGTACAATCGCCGTTATGCGGATGCACCTGGCAAATTCGGTGTCTGTAAAGATCCGGTAGCGGGGGGGAAAGACGGCTATCCCTATGACGTTATCCCTGGCAATGCCGATGAATCGTATCTGCAGTTCCGCATCGAAACCACGGATAGCCGACACAAGATGCCTGAGCTTGGCCGGAGTACGGTTCACCAGGAGGGAGCTCTTCTGATTCGTAGCTGGATCAATCAGTTGCCTCTGGCGAGTTGCTCCCCGGTGCCTTAGAAACATGGTGGAGCATGAGCGCCGGGGGACTGGTATTGCACACTCCCCCGGCAATTATTTCCTGTTTCAGATACACTGTCGCTTTGATGTTGGCGAACAGGCCGATATCCAATCGGGGAAATCTCATGAGCAAGAAAGTCGTCAAAGTTGTTTTAACGTCTGCAGAGATTGAAGAGCAGACGGCTGCCTTTTTAAAGTCCGGTGGGCGCGTTGAGTATGTGGCTAAAGGTAAAAGTTCGCAGTTGACCTCGGCTGGCCCGAAGCAGATTAATCTGAAGAGTAATTAAGAGATTTTTAAAAAAGGTAGCCTCGGCTGCCTTTTTCTTTATGTGCCACTCATATCAGTCGAACCACACCATAAAATATCGTAACCACTGGCCGGCAGCAGGCAAGCTACACTCTTCTGAATCATGGATCTGATATGAGGCATAGCTGCGGTTATGAGTCACAACGAGGAAAGCCCGGGTGTCGGGTCGGGTTCGGGTGAACAGGACTCAACCACGGCCCTGATTGAAGCCATCAATATCCGCAGCATGTCGTTGATTGTTCTGACCAGCATCGCCTCCCTGTATTTTATCGACTGGGCCCAGCCTGTTCTGCTGCCACTTGTGGTCGCAGTTTTGATCAGTTACGCCCTGGATCCGCTAGTGGCGACACTGGATCGGATTCACATACCCCGTCCATTGGGTGCAGCTCTGGTTCTTTGCGCACTGATAGCGATTCTGGCGGCGGCAAGTGTGCCGCTCAAGCAGGAAGCCATGGCCATGCTGGACAAGATTCCCCAGGCCATCAAGGAGCTTCAGCGTGAAGATGCGTCTGCGTCCGAGGATGAAGAAAGTATCATGGAGAAAGCGCAGATTGCCGCCAAGCAGATTGAGGAAACCGCCGAGAAAAGCCAGGAGGAACCGGCTGTTCAGGCCGGCGTGACACCCGTGCGGCTGGTGGACGAGCCGATGGACGTTCGTGATTACGTGATCCGCAACTCGCCGGCCACATTAGTGCTGATTTCCCAGATGTTTTCTGTGCTTTTACTGGTGTTTTTCCTGCTTTCCGTCGGCAAGCTATACCGGCGCAAGATCGTTAGAATATCCGGTCCGTCGTTCCGGCGTATGCGCAAGGCGGCACGAATTATGAACGAGCTGCATCACCAGGTACGCCGGTTCCTTTTTGTCATGGTCATCAGTGCGCTTTTTGTCGGCATTCTCACCTGGCTGGCATTCCTGCTATTAGGAGTTGAGCAAGCGGCGCTGTGGGGCGTGGTGGCTGGTATTGCCAGTGGTGTGCCGTATCTGGGGCCTTTCCTGGTTCTGGTCGGCTCTGGGGTGGCCGCATTCCTGCAGTTCGGCGAGCTCAATACTGCCGTGATTGTTGCGCTTACATCGCTGGTCATCACCAGTATTCAGGGGAATCTGCTGATGCCGTGGCTGACGAGTTACGTCTCCAGTTTGAATGCCGTCGCCATTTTTATCGGGTTGTTGTTCTGGGGTTGGTTGTGGGGGCCAGTGGGCTTGATTGTGGCTACGCCCATTCTCATGATCGCAAAATCCGTGTGCGATCATGTGGTGAACTTTCGTCCGGTAGGGGAGCTGTTGGGGAAATAAGTGCGCTCGATGACAACGCTCACCCGGAACTGATTAACACTATCAAAAGTATGGCAGGGGTAGTATGTCTGCTCCTGAGGAAGATAAAAGCAGGGAAGGGAACAACATGAGCTGGTCTGTCACGTTCTGGGATCGCACTGCAGCCCGCTATGCCAAACGGCCAATCGCGGACCAGGAGGCCTATCTCCGAAAGCTGGCACTGACGCAGGAATTCCTCCGGCCGGAGATGGATGTACTGGAGTTTGGATGCGGAACCGCATCGACGGCCATCATTCATGCCCCGAAAGTACGTTCTTATCTCGCCACTGATGCATCCTCAAGCATGATCGAAATCGCCCGGCAGAGGGTGGCTGAATCTGAACAAGACATCGGCAACCTTCGCCTTGAGGTGGCAACGCTGGATGAGCTGCAGAAGCGCCAAGAACGGTATGACGCCATACTCGGACTCAACATCCTGCACCTTCTGCCGGACCCGGACCGGGCGATTCGTCTGGTTTTTAAAATGCTCAAGCCGGGGGGTGTTTTCATCAGTAATACCGCCTGTCTGCAAACCACCCGGCGTTACCTGAAACCTGTTGTGGTGCTGGCCCGCTGGTTGAGATTGGCGCCTGACGTGACCTTTCTGTCGAGAGAGGCTCTGGAACAGAGCCTGAACGATGCTGGATTCCAGATTCAGCATCGTTGGGTGCCCGAACGTTCGCCGGATGTCTACTTTCTGATTGCGGCCCGTCCAGGTTGATTTTTTAAGGGGCTGGTTTGTGTGGTCGGGATCTCAATCGTTGATGACCTCCCGCTCGAATCGGCCAAGCACGACCACGATTATCAGTGAAAGCACTGTCACCATGCTGGCAAGCGCCAGGGTGCCAAGGCCGCAGGCTACGCCAATGGCGCCGGATACCCAGATGGAGGCTCCCGTGGTAATGCCCTGAACATTGCCGCGGCTCTGGATGATGCTGCCGGCGCCCAGAAAGCCAATGCCGCCAATCACGCCTTCGACAATGCGTGTGGGGTCTATTCGGGCGGAAGGATCGCCTTCCGCCGTGGCGAGCAAAATGTGCATGCCCATCATGATGAATGCGGATGCCCCCACGGAGACGAGCATGTGCGATCGCAGTCCCGCTGGCTTCCCTCGTAGTTCACGTTCAAGCCCAAGCACCAGTGCCAGGCCAGCCGCCATAAGCAGTCGAATGACCATGTCCATTAAGGGGATTTCGCTTTCCAGCACAGATCGTCTCCTGGTCTTTCAGTTTTGTTTGTATCTGCTCACGCAGATTAGCAGGTAAGGCCGGGATCGTCCTTTTATGAGGTTACTGCCGACACGGTTCCGTGCCATATTGGCAATTCCATATCCTCGGGATCTTCGTTGGGGCCACCGGTCCGGCTCTTGAATGAGCCTTCCTCAATCGGTATCCGGAACAGCGCGGTTGCCTGGCGCTCCTTCTGGTTCGGTGCCCGTACCTGCTCCCAACGCCCTGGCTCAATCTGGTTGATGATGGCCCGGAATGCGGCGTCGAATTCTGCAGTGTCCTCTACGAGTTGGGCGCGGCCGAACAACACCAGAGATTCGTAGTTGGCGCTGTGGTGGTACGCAGACTTGGTCAAAACCCATTCATTGGTGACGGCAAACGAGATGCAAAGGAGTTGGCCCGAGCCGAGGCGTTTTGACAACCGGCCTCCATTGAGGGTGTGAACGTACAGGTGGTCATCCATTCGCCAGGCGGTAATCGGGATGATTCGGGGCTCGCCGTCCTCCACAAAGCCCAGGTGCGCGGTTTTGAGTCGGTCAATCAGCGTATAGGCAACCTGGCGGTCCACCGACGCTCTTTTTGTGGCCCGCCTCACGGTGCTCCTTGGGCAGGACGTGAGAGGTGAGGCTAGTTGAGTATCTGGCTGATTCATTCGCTGGTCCTCAAAGTTGTAGGTTGGACAGTTGCGTTCTATTTCACGTCACTTCTGATACCCTCAAAAGACCCAGATTGTGTTTTTTTATAGGACCAGTGGTTGTGATTGATGATATTCGGTTTGATGCTGACAAACCTCTGCAGCTTCAGCTCTATCGACAGTTGGCTGATCGAATTCTGGCTCAACGTTATCCTCCGGGACACCGGTTGCCGTCCAGTCGCCAGATGGCGGAGGATCTTGGCGTCAGTCGGAACACAGTGAATGCGGTCTACGATCAGTTGAAAGCAGAAGGCTTCCTTCAGAGCCAGGCAGGTAGGGGAGTATTCGTTCACGAGGATATCGGGTCGGCTATCGAACCGGCTGGTAAAAAATTGCAAATACCCTCTGGCGGGAGTTTCCGACTGCCTTCACTGCCAGACAGGTTGCGTGGGACTCCCCGCAGAGCGGAAGATGCCTGCCTGCCATTTCAGCCCGGCCTGCCGGATCTCGATGCCTTTCCCGTCAACGCCTGGAACCGCGTGCTGCACCATCAGGAAAGCCGGCGGGGGCTTCGCGGTTATGACAGTACTCAGGGCTACCTGCCGCTGCGGACGGCCATTGCGGACTACCTCCGAACGTCGCGTGGCGTGCGTTGCCATGCCGATCAGATAGTGATCACCAATGGTGCGCAGCAGGCTTTGTCGTTGCTGGCGGATGTGTTTCTGAGCCCCGGCGATCGTGTCCTTTGCGAGAATCCGGGCTATCGAGGTGCCCGCAACGCGCTGGGGCGCCTTGGCAACCCGTTGGTGCCCATTCCCCTGAAAAATCAGGTTCTTGATGTGACCGCTTTGCCACATCTGGGCTCGGCCAGGTTGCTGTTCTGCACCCCCACCCATCAATATCCCATGGGGGGGATTCTGGACCTTTCCCAACGGATGGCCCTGGTGCAGTGGGCTCGGCAGAACGATTGCTGGATAGTGGAAGACGACTATGACAGCGAATTTCATTTCTTCAACAAGCCGTTTGCGGCGGTGCAGGGTATGTTCGACAATGCGCCGGTACTGTACGTGGGAAGTTTCAGCAAAACGCTGCTGCCGGCATTAAGAGTGGGATATGTCGTTCTTCCGGAGGAAGTAGTGGAGCCGGTGCTCTGGGCCAAACAGGTCAGTGGTGGCGAAACGCCTTTGCTGATACAGGCCACTATCGCCGAGTTTATGGAGAGTGGTCAGTTCGTTCGACACGTTCGCCGGATGCGTCAGTTGTATCGGGACAAGTGGCAATACTTCCAGGACGCGGTGCAGAGGAAACTCGGGGATCTGGTGCACCCGGTGGCCGAGAGTGCGGGTATGCATCTTGTGCTTGAAGGCCGGTTTGATGACTCAGCCTTGAGTGGATGGCTGAGGAAACAAGGCTTTGGCAGCACGCCATTGAGTGCGCACTACATCGGAGATACCGCATCATCCGGTCTGGTCATGGGGTTTGCCAGTGCCAGTGAGCGGGAAATGGAGGATTGCGTCAGCATCCTCAGAAGCGCGTTAACCCGAATGTAACCGCAGCTTGTAATTGACTCAAAATCCGTCGGAATAGCAAAGGGAAGCAGCATGACAACACCATCCGAGGCGAGACAGCGCGCCATTCTGAATCGTCTTGACCGGTTCAGTCGTCTGATGGACAGCAGCATCGGCCTTCCATTTACCAGGTTCCGGATTGGCATAGAGGCCATCATCGGGCTGTTACCGGTGGTTGGTGATATGGCTGGCCTGATCCTGTCGGGCTATGTGCTGGTAGAAGCGCAACGGGCGGGCGCCAGCAAGGCTGTGAAGTTAAGAATGCTCAGAAATATGGTCATCGATTTTCTGGGTGGCCTGTTGCCGGTGGTGGGAGATGCCTTTGATGCCGTGTATAAGGCGAATACTCGCAATACCAGACTGCTGAGAAACTATCTTGAGAAGGAATTGGCGATTGAACCACCGCCACCGCCGTTCCCCTGGGGAACGCTGATTGGGTTGTCGATTCTGTTTGCTGTGATAACCGGTGGTTTGTCGCTCATTCTTTGAACACCCGAACTGACTATGGATAGAGCACGATGCTGGACGCACTTCAGGCCAATGGCCTTATGCAGATACTACTACTGACATTGATGGCCGGTCTTGCAATGCCTGTGGGCGCAGCACTGGCATCGGTGGAGCGTATTCACCCGCGCTGGCTGGAAACCGAGGTGCGGCACAGTGTGATCGCGTTTGGTGGTGGCGCGCTGCTGGCGGCGGTTGCGCTGGTACTGGTGCCAGAAGGGACGGCTAACTTGCCCATGGTGGGTATCGTTGTCTGTTTTGCCGGAGGCGGTATCAGCTTTATGCTTCTGGATCGATGGCTGGCTGCCAACGGCACGCCGGCGAGTCAGTTGGTGGCCATGCTTTCGGATTTTGTGCCGGAAGCCATGGCCCTCGGCGCCACTTTTTCGGTGTCCAGTGAGGGCGGAATTCTGCTGGCGGGCATCATTGCGTTGCAGAATATTCCGGAGGGCTTTAACTCCTATCGGGAACTGGTGGACGCAACCCATTATCGAGGATTGAAGATTGTGGGTGCCCTGGCGCTGATGGCGTTGCTTGGGCCGGTGGCCGGTGCCCTTGGCTACTTTCTGCTGTCGGATGCCCCGAGTGTGGTATCCGGCATCATGCTGTTTGCGGCAGGCGGTATTCTCTACATCATTTTCCAGGACATAGCGCCTCAGGTACGCCTGAAAAAACACTGGGCTCCACCATTGGGGGCGCTTGCAGGCTTTCTGCTTGGGGTGATGGGAGAGGTCGCGTTATCCGGATAGGGGACGTTCCGGCGTAGTTTGGCTATCATTCTGCCCTTCATGCGTTGTTTACTTTTTATTATCCCAGAACAGGAGACTAACCGTGGCGGATACATCACTTAAGGAAAAACTTTCCAGCGCAGTCAAGGACGCAATGCGGAGCAAGGACAAAGACCGCCTGGTGACGCTGCGTATGGCTCAGGCTGCGGTGAAGCAGATTGAGGTCGACGAGCGCCGGGAACTCACTGATGACGATGTTCTGAAGGTGCTGGACAAGATGTTGAAACAGCGCCGGGACGCCGCTGCACAATATGATGACGCAGGCCGGGGCGAACTGGCAGACAAAGAGCGCTCGGAGATGGTGATCATCGAGGAGTTTATGCCTGCCGCGCTGTCTGAGGACGATCTGGATGCGCTTATCCGCGAAACCATTAACGCGACGGGAGCCTCCGGTATGCAGGACATGGGAAACGTGATGAATGAACTCAAGCCTCAGGTGCTCGGCCGGGTGGATATGGGGCATCTGAGCAAGAAAGTTCGAGCTGCGCTGGCGGGTTAAGCCAGCGCTGGGACCACGGCCTGGTCAGGCGAAGTCGTAGTCTCCACCTTTCTCCAGTGCTCTCTGGTACGCGGGGCGCGCATGCACCCGCGCTACCCATGCCTTGATGTTTGGCCTGTCGTTACCAACGATGCCCCTGGCGACGGACGCCTCCAGAGGAAAGCTCATCTGAATATCCGCCGCACTCAGCTGTTCCCCAAGAAACCAGGTGTTTTTGGCCAGTTGTGACTCCACGAAGTCCAGGTGGGTCTTGATCATCGGGCCGATAAAAATCTGGTTGGTTTTGTCCGAAATTCCTTTGGCGATCGGCTTGATAAAGAACGGCATTGGGCTGGTCTTCACCTTTTCAAACACCAGGCGCATGACCAGCGGTGGCATCAGTGAGCCCTCGGCATAGTGCATCCAGTAGGTGTAATCCAGCCACTGTTGGCCTCCGGCTTCGGGCAGCATGGTGTCTTTACCATAAGTGTGCGCCAGATATTCGATGATGGCACCGGATTCGGCAACCACCAGATCTCCGTCGGTGATGATCGGGGACTTTCCGAGGGGGTGCACTTTCTTGAGACTGGCTGGAGCCAGCATGGTTTCAGGGTCGCGCTCATAGCGCTGGATCTCGTAGGGTACGCCCAGTTCTTCCAGCATCCAGAGAATGCGTTGTGAACGTGAATTATTGAGGTGGTGAACTGTGATCATTCGGAAGCTCCGTTCCCGTTTTATAAGTGGTCAGGGTAGTACAGTAGGCTGAAAAAGGCTGATTGGTTCACTCGAAATGTAGTATTCCGCTGTTACCTATCCCTGTTGAAAGTGGCGCATGATGGATATGCATTGTTGATCAAACAGGGAGGAATGAACATGTCGAATAAAAAACTGTTGCTGCTGGCCGGCGATTTCACCGAAGACTACGAGACCATGGTGCCGTTCCAGGCACTGACCATGCTGGGCTACGAAGTACACGCGGTTTGCCCGGAAAAGAAATCCGGCGACAGCGTGAAAACCGCCATCCATGATTTCGAAGGTGACCAGACTTACACCGAAAAGCCGGGTCATAACTTCGCGCTCAATTACGATTTCGATAAGGTTCAGGTTGATGACTATGCTGGGCTGGTGATTCCCGGTGGTCGGGGCCCGGAGTACCTGCGCCTGAATGAGCGGGTGATTGAGATCGTGCAGGCGTTCAACAACGCGGGCAAACCCATTGCGTCGGTTTGTCATGGCGCCCAGATCCTGGCTGCCGCCGGTGTGCTGGAGGGCCGTGAGTGCAGTGCCTATCCGGCCTGTGGACCGGATGTGAAGATGGCCGGTGGTCGCTACATGGACATTCCGGTCGATCAGGCTCACGTGCAGGGCAACCTGGTGACGGCTCCGGCCTGGCCTGCTCATCCGGCATGGCTGTCAGCGTTTGCTAAACTGCTTGGTGCTCAGATCTCGATCTAGTCTTAACCCGGCAGCCTCCGCTGGAGGCTGCCGTTATCACAGGAGACCGACTCCATGTGTGAACTCTATGTGAAAGCCGACCCGATCCTGTTTGAAAGTCGGTCCCGTTCTCTCCGTATCCGGGGGGTGGTCACAACGCTTCGGCTTGAGAACCAGTTCTGGGATATTCTCCGGGAGATTGCCGAAGTGGACGGCATGACCACCAATCAGCTCATCACCAAACTCCACGAAGAGGTGATGGAACTGAGAGGTGAAGTAGAGAACTTCGCCTCCTTTCTCCGTGTAAGCTGCACACGCTATCTGGCGCAGCGCGAAGCCCGTCCCGTTCCCCTGATAACGGCTCATTCATCGGGTAAGGCCCAGTCCCGGGTCGCGTCGGTCCCTTGAATTATCCGCCGTCCGGGCGCAGCTAGTAGGGTAGGTTCATTTCACACAACAGACAGGGGAGGCACCCCATGCATGTATTCATTGCCGGAGCCAACGGGCAGATCGGGCGTTTTCTATTACAGGAAATCGCGGATAGCAAGCATGAGGCACGAGCACTGGTTCGCCACGCAGACCAGGGGCCGGAGTTGCAGCAGCTTGGTGCCACGGAAACGGTGATTGGCGACCTGGAGCAGGATTGCAGCGAAGCCATGCGGGGCTGTGACGCCGTTATCTTTACGGCCGGGTCCGGCCCCCATACTGGTCCGGACAAGACGATTGATGTGGACCAGGATGGCGCGATTCGCCTCGTGGATACCGCCAAGGCCATGGGCATCAAACGTTTCATCATGGTCAGCAGTATGCGAGCTGAAGAGCCCGAAAAAGGCCCTGAAAAGCTTCAGCATTACCTGCGTGCCAAGCGTAATGCCGATGAACACCTGAAAAGCAGTGGTCTGAATTACACCATTGTGCGCCCTGGCCGACTTACCAATGACGATGGCAACGGTAAGGTGTCTGTCAGCGAGCGACTGGACGCGTTCGGAGAGATTCCTCGCCAGGACGTTGCCCGGGTTCTGTTGGCTGTGCTGGATTCTGACAATACCGGCAATTGCGTTTTTGATGTAGTGTCTGGAGATGTGCCGGTGCGTGATGCGCTGGCGAACCTGTAAGCCGCATCCGCCGGCATGATCAACAAGAGAGCCGCAATGAGCGATAACCCGTTAGCCTCGATTCTGGAAATGGATGGCGAAGAACGCTACGACTATTTTCTGGACGCTGTGGTGGAAGAGCGCGAGCTCTGGATACTGGTCAATGGCGATAACCAGTTTCTCAAAATTGTCTCGGAGGAAGATGGCGTCGGGTATCTCCCGGTGTGGCCCGCTGAGGACTTTGCAGCAGATTATGCAGGGCCTTCGGGTGACCTGAGCCCCAAAGCGATTTCATTGCCGGACTTCTTCAAAAAGTGGGTGCCCGGGTTAAGCCGTGACGGGCTTGAGGTGGGTGTTTTTCCGGGCGCTGACAGTGAGCTCTGGATAACGCAGCCGGAAGAGCTGAAGCAGGATCTTCAGGAAGTGTTGTCGGGATCTTTCTGATCCCGGCTACACCAGAAAATTCCCCCTCTCTGATACGGTCAGTTCCACTTCTTCGCTTCGATCCTTTAGGGCGACCCCTGAGGTGCCCAGTCGCCTGGCTTCCTTAAGAAGGTAGATCACTTTCTCGCTCGCCTGTTCCACCCCCAGTCCGGCAGGGCGGATGTTGGATACGCAGTTGCGGCGGGCGTCTGGCAGCCCCGGCTCGGGATGATGAGTAAGGTAGACGCCGAGGCTGTCGGGTGAGCTGAGCCCCGGTCGCTCGCCGATCAGTACCACCACTTGTTGTGTCTGGAGCACCTGACCTATGTGGTCGCCAATCGCTACGCGCCCCTGTTCTACCAGCAGGGGTGTTGCAACCCGCCACTCAGGGTCGTCATGGGTCAGTTTCCGGAGGAAGCTGCGCATGAACGCCGGGGCGTTTTGCTGCACGGCTCTGGCTGACAGTCCGTCGGCGATCACTATGGCCAGATCAGGGGGCTCAGCAGACCCTGTTTTCGACGATTGTAGACGGCTGCTGGATGATTCGCTCAGAACACGCCCCAGATCCGGCCTTTGCAGGTAGCCGGCCCGGTCTGGTGCCTGGCTCTGAAGTTGAATCGGTGGGCCCAGGGCCGACATCTCGGGTATCTGCTGAAATTCGACGATCAACTGCTCAATATCCAGTGGATGGTGCACGGCATCCCTGGCGCGGGCATGTGCCAGCTGAAACTCAAGAAGCTCTGCTGTGGGGAGGCTGACGCCCGCCCTGCCAAGGCCGATGCGGGCTGGGGTGTACTGGCGCAGACCTCGCCAGGGGTTGTGAACGACGGTCGGGAACTTTGAGTCGGTCATGGTTATGCTCTCCTTCGCGGGCCGGAGAGGCTGTGGCGGAAGGCCGCTGGTATGTCGTTATTCAGCGACACCCGATCCGAATCCTCGAAAATCTGCATGGCACGCAACCATTGCTCGAACTCCGGTGCCGGTTTCAGGTTGAGCACACGGCGGGCGTAAAGGGCGTCGTGGAATGACGTAGTCTGGTAATTGAGCATGATGTCATCTGACCCTGGAATGCCCATGATGAATGTGCATCCGGCGACTCCGAGCAGCGTCAGCAGGTTATCCATATCATTCTGGTCGGCTTCGGCGTGGTTGGTGTAGCAAATGTCGCAACCCATCGGCAGCCCGAGCAGCTTTCCGCAGAAATGATCCTCCAGGCCTGCCCGGGTGATCTGCTTGCCATCATAGAGATATTCCGGGCCGATAAAGCCGACCACCGTATTCACCAGCAGCGGGTCAAAATGGCGGGCGACCGCGTAGGCCCTGGCCTCGCAGGTTTGCTGGTCAAGGCCGTGGTGAGCATTGGCGGAGAGGGCGCTACCCTGACCGGTTTCAAAGTACATTACGTTTTGGCCGACGGACCCGCGTTTCAGGCTCAGAGCGGCTTCCTGGGCCTCTTTCAGGGTGGCGAGGTTGAATCCGAAACTCTGGTTGGTGGCTTCGGTGCCGCCTATAGACTGGAAAACCAGATCTACGGGCGCCCCCTGTTCGATGGCTTCGAGGGTGTTGGTCACGTGAGTAAGCACACAAGACTGAGTTGGAATGTCGTAGCGCTGGATTACCTCGTCGACCATGGTCAGTAGCCGCTTGGTTTGAGCCACGTTATCGGTCGCTGGATTAATGCCGATGACGGCGTCGCCATTGCCATAAAGCAGGCCATCAAGAATGCTGGCGGCGATGCCTGCCATGTCATCTGTAGGGTGGTTCGGTTGCAGCCGGGTGGAAAGGCGCCCCGGCAACCCGACGGTGTTTCGGAATGCCGTGGTTATCTGGCACTTCTGCGCAACCAGGATCAGATCCTGGTTGCGCATGAGCTTGCTCACCGCCGCCACCATTTCCGGCGTCAGACCGGGACGCAGTCGTGCCAGCACCTCCGGCGAGGCGTTATCGCTCAGAAGCCAGTTCCGGAAATCGCCGACCGTCAGGTGAGAAACGGGGGCGAAGGCGGTGGCGTCATGAGAGTCCATGATCAGGCGGGTTACCTCATCCGTTTCATAGGGAATCAGGGCGTCGGTCAGAAATGTCTTGAGTGGCAGGTCGGCCAGACACATTTGTGCCAGTACCCGCTCTTCAGCCGACGCTGCGCCAACGCCGGCGAGATGATCGCCTGAGCGCTCTGGTGTTGCCTTTGCCATCACGCTCCCCAGGTCCCCGAAATCCATGGTCTGAAATCCCATACGGTACGTGTACTGGCCACTCATGGTCTTCTCCTTTGGTCCTGGGGTGTCTCTGCCGAACCCACGATCAGATTCCTTTAACTACACTGTAGTTTCTGGAAGCAAATGCTGTCACAAGGGCGTGAAGCCTTAAGTTTAGATCGGTTGAGCCGTTAGTTGAAAAGTGGAAGTACTGTCAGTCTGGCTGATGGCTTGGGGCGACTAGGAGCACTGGACAAATGTTCGGCAAAAAACTGCAACAAGAAAACGAGAACCTCAAGGAAGAGCTGTACATGTTGCAGCAACTCGTTGAAGACGTCGCGGAGGAGATGATGGCCCTGGAGTTGGACTCCGGTGGCCTGATCAAGTCTGTCAATTCGCGTTTCCAAAGCGAGTTTGGTGCCGGCAGTGATGCGGTGATTGGCCGGCACCCCAGAGATCTGGTGCCCGAATACCTGAGATCTACCCAGCATTTCCGGTTGATGACGGAGGCGGTCAGCAAAGGACGTGTATGGGTAGGCGCCTGGCAGGTGCAGAATGGCGCAGGCACTCATCTTTGGTTCCGGGCCATGGTATGTCCGATCAAACGGCGGGACGGTGAGCTGGACCACATCACGATCTTCGCCAACAACCTTACCCGGACCATTGAGACCTCTCGTGAGCACGAAAACCTGATTCGGGCGATGCAGCGTTCGACAGCGGTGATCGAGTTTGACCTCCATGGCCATGTGCTGACCGCCAACCACCTGTTTCTGGATGCGATGGGCTATCGGCTCGACGAAATCAAGGGAAAACACCACCGCATCTTTTGTCCTCCGGAAGTATATAACTCCCCAAACTACGAGCAGTTCTGGCAGCGACTGCGTAACGGTGATTTTGTCGCTGAACGCTTCAAGCGGGTTGACAAGGCGGGCCGTGAAGTCTGGCTTGAAGCTTCCTATAACCCGTTGATGAATGCCCGTGATGAGCTCTACAAGGTTGTGAAATTTGCAACGGTGATCACCGAGCAGGTCCTTCAGGAACGGGAAGTCTCCAACGCTGCAGGCGTCGCCTACGACACCTCTAAAGCGACGGATGCCAGCGCCAAGCGAGGCAAGGAAGTCATGGAGAATACGGTCACGGTGATGCAGCAGCTGGCGGACGAAATGAGTCGGGCGGTTGAACGTATTGGCGAACTTGATCAGCAATCCCAGACCATCAATGCACTGATCCAGAGTATTAGCGGAATCGCGGAGCAGACCAATCTGCTGGCGCTTAACGCTGCCATTGAGGCGGCCCGGGCGGGTGATCAGGGCCGGGGTTTTGCGGTGGTGGCCGATGAGGTAAGAAAGCTGGCATCCCGGACGTCGGAAGCGACCGAAGAGATCACCTCGGTTGTCAGTCGTAACCAGGAGCTGACTTCCAGAGCGGTGGGTGTGATCGAATCCGGAAAATCCAGGGCGGAAGAGGTGCGGTCGCTCGTTGGCGAGGCCGGGGATGTGATCAATGAGATTCAGGAGGCCGCCCGTGAGGTTGTTGATGCTGTCTCTCAATTTGCCAACCGGTTGGGCAACTGACTCGGCCTAAGGTTCTACTGCCCTGAATTGCGACAGGTGCTAGACTTGGAATCCCTGCAGGTGTAAGGAAACCCTCAATGGCGCTTGGCCGTTTGCTGCTCGTTGTGTTGATGCTGTCGCTTGTTTCTCTCCCCGCCCTTGCTCTGGAATCGGTTGCGCCGGGAGAGCAAGGCGTGGCTCTGACAGACTTTTCCATCGAATACTTCATCGATGGATCGCAAACGAAGGACTATGAAACCGTTCGGCTTGAGCCTTTCGACCAGACCATGAGCACCACCACCCTCGGTACCCGGGCGGCGGTTACCTGGTATCGGGTTTCATTACACAACTCAGGTACTGATGACCGTTCGCTGTTTCTGCACCTTCCCAAGGCTTATCACGTTCGTTCAATCGATATTGTTGAAGAGCGCTCCTCACGCGTCGTCAATCGGCTTTCCGTTAACCTCAATGAGGCTGACGCCCACCCTGCCATGTATCGGGGAACACTGGTGTACCCGTTCGAACTGCAAGCCGGGAAAACGACGGTTATGTATGTGCGTAGTCACGCATACTCACACCAGTGGTTCTCGTTGAAGGTATACGATGACGAGAATTCCCGGCGGGCGCTGGCCGGGGGGCACCTCGATATTGCCCTTATGGTGGGGATGATGCTGGCGCTGGTCTTCTATAACGGCCTTTTGTATTTCGCCACCAGCAAGAAGGAAAACATTTACTACTCACTCTATCTGATTTCAGGCCTGGTCTGGATCGCGCTGTCTTACGGTTTGGTGGCGAAGGCGTTCAATGCCTACGGCGACGCAGTGTTTGTTCTGAACCTCTCGTTGATAACCATGCCGATTTTTCTGCTGTTGTTCATGATGGCCATTTTCGAAACACATGAGTATTTCCGCACCGAACATCGCGTGCTTCAGGGTATGCTGGCATTGCTGGTGGTGACGTTTGTTTACGGCCTGTTTGATATCGCGACGGCCCTGAAGCCTGCCAGCAGCCTTGCCGCCCTGATGATGGTAGTGACCTTCTCCGTGAGCATTTCGCTGTTCAGGAAGGGGCACCCTCTGGTCAAATTTTTCCTTGTTGGTCACACCTTTTTTGTGGTGTTCAACGGGTTTGCCGTTCTGTATTACAAAGGTCTGGTTGAACCGAACTACATCAATAGTCATGGAGTCGGTATTGGTATTGTTCTGGAAGCGCTCACCCTGGCTTTCATTATTTCGCACAGAATCAAGGTGTTGGAGGATATCCGGTCAAAGCAGGATGAACTGAAACGCCAGGCCTCGACGGACCCTCTGACACGGCTCTTCAATCGCCGGTATTTCATGGCGGAGGGAGAGTACGTGCTGGAACAGGCCCGGACCTCGGGTGAGCCGTTGTCGGTTATAGCCATTGATATCGATCATTTCAAAGCGGTCAATGACACCCATGGCCACAATGTGGGCGACCTGGTTCTGGTAGAAGTTGCCTCGGTATTTCGTCAGTTCAGCCGGGACAGGGATCTGGTCGCGCGCTTCGGTGGTGAGGAATTCGTCATTCTCCTGCCGGGTGCGGATCTGGCAGAGGCGTTTGGCTGTGCTGAACGTATCAGGAACGCTGTCGAAGCCATGATCATTGATGGAGGCGATGGGTTGTCGGTTCAAGTCACAGTAAGTGTCGGTTTGGCTGAGGTAAACCCCCTTCTGGAATCTGTGGAGGGGGCGGTCAAACGGGCCGACCGTTCACTGTATGAAGCCAAGGCCGGGGGCCGCAACCGGGTTTGTGGCTATGATGGTCTGGCCGGCAAGGCCCTACCCACCTGAGGGTGGAGATCCGCCAATGGCGTCTCGCACATTAAGAAGCGCTAATCACGTTGTTTGAACCCTGTGCTAGAGTTGGGGTGACCGTGGTTGCTTTTGGATACACGCAGCCATAGCCGAAATAGCAGTAATCATACTGATAAGGAGGCAAGATGATGGAAGCGAAATCCGGTCAACAAAATGAGTACGAACAGGTCCGTGAGGATCTGCGCCGTCTTCAGGAAGATATGGCCAAGCTGACCAGAAGTGTCGCTGAAGGCCAGAAGAACAACATCAGTCATCTCCGAGACGAGATACGCCGCGAAAGCCGGGAAGCGTTTGACCAGGTAAAGCGGCGGGGTGATGAAGCCCTTGATCGCGCAAAGGATGTCAGCGGCAAAGCGGTGGAAAACGTGGAACACAAAATTGAGGAGCGTCCCTTCCTCAGTATCGTTCTTATGTTTCTGGCCGGGTTGTTGGTGGGTCGCTTGTTGGATCGCTGATGATGCCTGACTCGGCCTGGTTGCAGGGCGCGCTCCGAAAAGCAGTCGCGGCCATCATTGGCTTCATGCTGCTTTTCGTATTGTTGCTGGCCCTGCTCATTACTGGCATCTATCTCCTCGTCAATGCCACAACTCTGGCGCTGTCTCCCTGGGTGGGAGAAGCCGGGGCCATGGCATTGACGGGTACATTCTGTTTTTTACTGCTTTTACTGGTTCTCTACCGTCTTCCCCGGCCCGGCAAGCCCGGATCTTCAGACAGTGGCAGTTCTTCGGCTGCCCGTTCACCGACTAATCTTCTGCTTGATGTGATCCGGAAGAATCCGCTGGAGGCCGCGTCAGTGGCGTTTGCACTGGGTGTGGTTGAACAGGGTGATCCGCGTTTGAAAGCTTTGTTGCTGCAGGGTGGGATGGTTCTGATGAAAGATGCTCAGTCTTCCCCGGACAATCCTGCGGACTCAGGTGATGACGAGGTTCAGTCGTCGCCTTCCTGACGAAATGCCTGCGTCAGGGCGTTCAGGTGGGCGCTCAAGGTTGGCTCAAACGCCATCTGAAAGATCGTCAGCGGCTCCTGCTGCATGGCTTTGCGCGCAGCTTCGGGAGGATGGGTCATGTGCCAGCAGCCAATAAGCGCCTGTTGGCACTGCATCAAGAAATGAAAACACGCCTGGGGGCCCTTTCCGGTTGTCTCCCGGATCAAGTTCACCAGTAGTTGGGATTGCTCCAGCAAAAACAACTTGAACTCTCGTGCCTCCTGTTCTGTCAGCCCGGTTTCCAGGGCAACGTGAAGAATTGCGGTCAGACCGCAGAACAGCGGGTGCGATACCAGTAACGTGGTCATTTCTTCTGGCAGTCGGACCGGCGCCCCGGAGCGGGCATGTTCCGTCAGCTCAATAAAGGCGCGTTTATAGACAGCAATAAACAGCAGCTCTTTGCTGCGAAAATAGCGGTACAGCGCGGCCTTGGTCAGGCCACTTGCACTGGCAACGTCTGCCAGTGTGAGCTCGTGAAAACGCTTGGTGACAAAGAGTTCTGCGGCGGCATCCAGAATGTGTTGCTCGCGAGCGAATTTCTCCGCGTCACTCCGCGCCCTCTGTCGACCACCGCAAAGCCTGTGTTTCATTATTCCATTACGCCTGTAACCAACCTGCAAGACGCCGCGTGACGAGCCGCGGAGAAAACTTGCCTAACCATACCATCAACCGGTTCCGCAGTCCCGAGATCACTATGGCTTGTCCTCGCTTGGTTAAGGCCTCCCTGACGACATCTTCGGCAGACATGGCTCCTGATTTAAACAGTCGGGTGTTGGTCATGTTGGCTTCAGCCGCGAACTCCGTCGAGGTCGCGCCGGGGCACAGAGCGCTGACAGACACTCCGGAGGCTTTCAGTTCCTCATGCAGGGCTTCCGAGAAAGAGAGCACGAAGGCCTTAGTGGCGTAGTAGATCGCCATGCCCGGCCCAGCCTGGAACGCTGCCGTAGAGGCCACGTTGATGATAAAGCTGTTGTCGGTTTTTCGCAGGTTGTCGATCAGGTGATGGGTCAGGGCAACCAGTGAGGTGACGTTCACCTGAATCATATCCAGTTGACGTTTTACGCTGAGTTCGTGGAACTGGCCCCGGTCACCAAATCCGGCGTTGTTGATCAGGCCTCGCAGCTGCCATTGATTGCTTGCCACTGCTTTGATCACCTGATCGACGCCGTCAGGTGAAGAGAGGTCGGCTGCCAGAGTTTCGACGGATACACCGAATGTCTGCATCAGATCGCTCGCCAGTGCGCTCAGACGCTCCTCGCGCCTGGCAACGAGAATGAGATTTTCACCTTCTTTGGCTAACTCACGGGCAAAGGTTTCGCCAATGCCGGCGCTGGCGCCGGTGACCAAAACATAGTTCATGACACTCTCCTGTTAAGTGAACAATGGTTATTTAATCTACTTTGCCTTGCGCGGGATGTAAATAACCGCTGGTAACGTAATGGCGTTCATCTGTCGTGTCTTTAATGCGTCGGGGGTGTGCATTCGCAGCATAAGCGGCCACAATCAGTTTCCTTGATCATGAGTTACGCCAGGGAGATTAGCGAATGGCAATGCGCTTCCAAACAGAGCCGTTCAACGGACCGGAGAATAAACGCGCACTCTGGTCTTGGGCGCTCTACGACTGGGCAAATAGTGCCTTCTTTACGATCATTCTTACTTTTGTCTTCGCTCAGTACTTCAGCGTCTCGGTGATTCAGGATGAAGTGGCGGGCACGCGGGCATGGGGCAACATCGTTGGTATAGCCGGGGTGGTGATTGCCATACTTGCTCCGATTCTCGGTGCTATTGCCGATCAGTCAGGCCGGCGCAAACCCTGGTTGATCAGTTTTACACTCCTGTGTGTGATTTCGTCGGCCATGTTGTGGACGGTGACGCCGGATCAGAGTCAGTTCTGGACGGCCGCTCTGTGGGTGGGGTTGGGTACACTCGGCGCTGAGTTCGCTTTCATCTTCTATAACTCGATGTTGCCGGATCTGGCTCGGCCGGAGCGTACCGGACGGTGGTCTGGCTGGGCCTGGGGACTGGGTTATGTGGGCGGTATCGCCAGTCTGGTGGTGGCGCTCTATGGCTTTATCGAAGCGGACGGCACGATTTTTAACCTTGATCGAGACGCCGCAGAGCACGTGCGGGCAACCTTTGTTCTGGTGGCTGTGTGGTATCTGGTATTTGCCTTGCCGGCGTTCTTTTTTATCCCGGATCGTCCGTCAACCGGTTTGGGTCTGGGGGCGGCGACGCGGGCCGGACTGGCCCAACTGAAACAATCCATTGCTCATGTACGGCAGTATCGGGACATCGTGCGGTTTCTGATTGCGAGGATGCTGTACACCGATGGCCTGGCGACGATTTTTACCTTTGGTGGCGTCTACGCTGCCGGCACGTTCAACATGAGCCCCACTGAAGTGCTGCAGTTTGCCATTGCCCTGAACGTCACTGCCGGGCTGGGGGCACTGGGCTTTGCCTGGATTGACGATGCCCTGGGTGGTCGCAATACCATCCTGCTGTCGCTGGTGGGCCTGGGCTGCAGTGCGTTCGCAATTCTGGTGGTGGATGGGGCCACCGCGTTCTGGATATGGGGCATGATTCTGGGCATTTTCGTGGGGCCGCTGCAATCGGCCAGCCGTTCTCATCTGGCCCGTGTGGCCCCGCCGCATCTGCAGACTCAGATGTTCGGCCTGTTCGCCTTTTCCGANNCCGGGAAGGCAACCGCGTTTGCCGGCCCGTTGCTGGTGGGTTGGGTGACGTCGGTTACCGATAGCCAGCGTTGGGGCATGAGTACGATCTTGCTGTTCCTGCTGATCGGGTTTGTGTTGATGCTGAAAGTGCCTGCGACTGAGGCTCGAAAAGCGGAGGACTGACACGGTATCTGCCCCAGCTTCGGCTATTCTGATTCATAGCCATCCCACAACAACAAGATCCTAAGGGGCGTTTTGCCATGGCCAGATATGACTTCATCATCAAGGGCGGCCGCTATTTCGACGGCACCGGGGCACTCTCGTTTACCCGCAACCTTGCTATCAAGGATGGCCGGGTTGTCCGTGTGACGGCCGATCCGATTGCTGATGACGATGCCGAGCGCGTGATCGATGCCTCCGGGCTTTGGGTGATGCCAGGTTTTCTCGATACCCACACGCACTATGATGCCGAACTGCTGGTAAGCCCAAGTCTCTCGGAATCTGTGCGCCACGGCGTGACAACCGTGCTGGTGGGGAGCTGCTCCTTGAGCATGGTGTGCAGCGACTACGAGGATGCCTCGGATATCTTTACGCGGGTCGAGACTGTACCCAGGGAGCGGGTGTTGCCAATTCTGAAAGCTCACAAGACCTGGTCGACGCCGCGTCAATGGGTGGAACATCTTCGTCAGGTTCCTCTGGGCCCAAACATTATCAGCTTTCTCGGGCACAGTGATTTGCGGGTGGGGGTGATGGGGCTCAGTCGGGCAACGGATCTCTCAACACAGCCTACCGAGGAAGAGTTGAAAACCATGGAACGCTTGTTGAAGGAAGCATTGGATGAGGGCTTCCTGGGACTTTCGACCATGTGTCTGAAGTGGGACAAGGTGGATGGCGACCGTGAGTGGTCCAAAAGCCTGCCCAGCACCTACGCGCGCTGGAGCGAGATTGCGCGCCTGAATAAACTGGTGCGGGCCTACAACCGCGTGCACCAGGGGGCGCCCAATGCGGCCACGCCATTACAGATCCTACAGTACGTGCGTGAATGTCTGGGGTGGTTGCGCCAACCGCTCAAGACAACACTGATCAGTCAGATGGATCTCAAAGGCAGCGCTTACCTGACCAATCTGACCAAACTGACCTCGCGGGTGACAAATGCGCTTCGGGGCGACTTCCGTTGGCAGGTATTGCCGACGCCCTTCACCGTGTATGCCGATGGCATTGATGTCGTGTTCTTCGAGGAGTTTGGCGCCGGTGAGATGGCGCTGGACCTGAAAGATGCGGTGGAACGTAATGATCTCCTGAAAGACGAGTCGTACCGTCGACAATTCCGGAAGTTCTATGGTGAGAAGCTCAGCCCCCGGGTGTGGCAAAGGGATTTCGGTGATGCCATGATTATCGACTGCCCGGATGCAGCCCTGATCGGCAAGAATTTCGAAGAGGTGGCCAGAGCCCGTGGTGTGCATGTCGTCGATCTGTTTCTGGATCTGGTGGTGGAGTTCGGCAGGAATATTCGTTGGTACACCACCGTCGGGAACCATCGAAAACAGGTACTCAAGCGCCTGGTGAAAGACCCTCGGTCGCTGATTACCTTCAGTGATGCCGGCGCCCATATTCGGAATATGGCGTTCTACAATCTGCCACTGCGCATGCTCAAGCTCGTTCATGAGTCTATCAATGACGGAGACCCCATCATGACCATGGAGCAGGCCGTACATCGGTTGACGGGAGATCAGGCCGACTGGTTCGGTGTGGATGCGGGCAAGATTCGTGAGGGGGACCGCGCGGATGTTGTGGTTATTGATCCGGCGGGGTTCAATCAGGACCTTGAGCAGGTGCACTGGGGCGAGATGGAAAACTTTGATCTGCAGCGTTTGGTCAATCGCAATCCCGGCATCGTAAAAACGGTTCTGATCAACGGACGGCTGGCGGTCGACGACGAGCAATTCTCGCCGTCATTTGGCCGTGAAATGGGCTATGGACAGTTTATCCCGGCGAGGTAGTTAATCAGGTTATGGCCAAGGCCTCTTTTGCTAGAAAGTCACTGCGGCTGATGTTCTGGGTAGTTGTAGCCGCACTGGTGCTGATGTTTTCAATTATCCTGCTGTTCAGGTTCGTGAACCCTCCGACCTCGGCCTTCATGCTGGGTTATCAGATGAGTGATGCCCGCGAGCCTTTGCAGCACGAATGGGTGCCAATATCTGAGGTATCCGAATGGATGGCGCTGGCGGTGATCGCCAGTGAAGACCAGCGATTTCCGGAGCACCACGGGGTTGATTTCAAGGCTGTTCATAAGGCGGTCTCTGAATATCAGGCTGGAGAGGGCTTGCGAGGTGCCAGTACCATCACGCAGCAAACGGCCAAGAATCTGTTTCTCTGGAATGATCGAAGCTTTGTCCGAAAAGCCATCGAGGCGGGTCTGGCATTGGCAATTGATGCGATCTGGCCTAAACAGCGGATTCTTGAAGTCTATCTGAACATCGCAGAATTCGGACCGGGCATCTACGGTGTACAGGCAGCCAGCCGCGCCTACTACCGAATTCCGGCGGGCGTGCTGTCGCCACTCCAGGCTGCACATCTCGCTGCAGTCCTCCCTAACCCGAACGTGTTGAGCGTGCTTTCGCCCACGCCTTACGTCCAGGAACGAGTGGCCTGGATTGAGGGGCAGATGGCTCGGCTATCGAGGGCGGGGTATCTCGCCGAAATCAACGCTGGCAGGTAATGCCAAACCGTTGTTGAAGGTTCACCGGCTCTTTGATGAGTGGGCCCCGCTCCGGCACTGGGAGGGTGTCATACCAAACCGGGCTTTGAATGCCCGACTGAACTGGCTGGCGTCGTTGAAGCCGCAGGCGAGAGCGATGGCGGTGATTTTTGTGGTTGATTGTCGCAGATGATCGCGTGCCCGGATGAGCCGTTGTTCCTGTACATATTGGTAGGGGGCGCAGCCAAATGTGGCCCGGAACAGTCTTGCGAAATGGTAGGGGCTGAGGTTCACCCAGCCGGCCATTTCCGACAGTGTGAGAGGCTGGTCCAGTTCCGCATGAATCTGCTCCTGTAACAGTCGCCGGTACTGATGGGACAGTTGCCCGGTAACTGCGGGAGGTGCTTTGGCGACGCTGGCGTGTCGGCTGACCACCTGTAGCAGGAGCCACTGTGCCAGGTGATCCATCGCCATTGCCTGGCCGGGTGCCTGCCAGTCGCTGAGCACCAGGAGTTTACCTGCCTGGGCCAGGATAGGATCCTCACGGTGGTAGCACTCATTCAGTTGAATCTTATCCGGGTCGGAATCCCAGGTTTGACTGGCACATCGAGCGACATCGACATCATTGAAATAGAAATGGAAAAACTCGAATTGCCCGCCGATTTGCCAGATGGAGCGGCTGCCTGCAGGAAACAGGCACACGGCGCCTGGAAAGCCGCGGCTGACCGCCTTTCCGTTGACCATCCGCTGGGCTTGCTGGCCCTTGTCAATGTAGATGCTCAGGGCGTGATGACGAGGGCGCTCGTAGCGAACCTCACCCTCGCGGTTCTGCCATTGGGCGAGGGTTTTTCCATGCTCCAGGTTCATCATTCGCTGCGGCGCTACGCCCGCCGTGCGAAGGCTGTCGGCAATGTCCAGCTGCCCCGGTCTGTCTTGCTCCGGTGAGTGGTTTACTGTCGTTGGATTATCGATCATGGAAGGCCTCCGCAAGAATCATCCATGGTTCCGCAGGATCTGACAAGCTATCGCGCGTTCGTTTCCATAATCTGACCACCTGACGCCCTAACTTTCAATTCAACGCGGAGCATTCGAATCATGCCCATTAGTGCCCATTACGGACTGACTGTATTGATATGGGGTCTGACCTGGACGGCGATTCGACTGCAGGTCGAATCTGCGTCTGTGGATTTGGCAGTGTTCTATCGCTTTGTGATGGCTTCTGTGGTTGCACTTGCGGTTCTTGCCGTTACCCGGCGGCTAAGCAGGTTGACGCCTGGCCAGCATGGCTGGCTTTTTTTGCAAGGGCTGACGCTATATAGCGTGAATTTTCTCCTGATCTATCGGGCCGCCGAATCGATGACCAGTGGGTTGTTGGCGGTCGTGTTTTCTTTGGCTGCACTGTTCAACGCGTTCAACGGTTGGCTCTGGTTGCGAACCAGACCGACAGCGAGGCTCTACCCCGCCGTGGCCCTTGGTGTGACCGGTGTCGCGCTGCTGTTCTGGCATGATCTGCAACTCGGCAATGCCACTGGCGCGAGCATACTGTTTGCGGTCGCTGGAACCTTCTGGTTTTCCATGGGTAACCTGGTGAGCGTGAAGGTGAGGGCCGCAGGGGTTCCGTTGTTTACGGCCAATGCCTGGGCAATGGTTTATGGAGCACTTATTCTCGGATTGTGGTGCCTGATCCAGGGGGTAGAGTGGATGCTGCCTGCCACCTCAGTATTCTGGGGAGCGACCGTGTTCCTTGCCGTTCCCGGCTCTATTGTGGCGTTCTACTGCTACATTACGGTCATCCAGGTGCTGGGCGCCGACAAGGCAGGCTATGCCGCGGTACTGTTCCCGGTTGTCGCTCTTTCGGTCTCCACCTGGCTGGAGGGATTCGAGTGGACGACGCCGGCTATGCTGGGCGCCCTGCTGGCCATATTGGGAAACTATGTGTTGTTTCGTCCCGGCAAGCGTCAGAGCGTCAGCGCAACCAGCGTTCCCGAGCAACGGACCTGACTCTGTTGCTATGGGCTCACTTTTTCGTGCAGGACTCATCGCACCCGTTCGCACCGATCTCTTTGGGGGCCATTTTTAAAAACACACCCAGTGCGGCCAACAACAATGCTGTACTCGCAATAATAGCAACCGGATAAACGAGATTCCCCGCCAAATCAAGCTGGCTGTATTTGATGATCATGATCAGGCCTTCAAGCGACATGGCCACGCAAACGGTACTGATGAAGCGGGGCAGGGTGCGGCGCATCATAGTCACTATATCGTGAGTTTCTGAACGGCCGCTGTATTCCGAGCGGATCACCATCGCCAGTTCGTAAACTGCCAGTGCGATAATGCTGCCGTTAACGCCATTAATCATGGCCTGCATCAAGGGCTCATCGGAATTCAGGAGTTCAAAGACATCGACGATGGTTGCTGCCACAAGAGCGAAGGCCAATCCGAAAAACAACCAGGAGAACAGCCTGGCGAACAAACCGCGTACTGGAATACTTCTCAACCTGTCGAGCATGCGTTTTCACCGTGACCTGTGGATGTGATGAGACAGGCTACGGATATTTCGTAAAGGCTGCGATTACAGGTTGCACACAGCGCGGTAACCTTGAAGCAAAGGGCGAGTTGATTATTTTACCTCCGTTCATCGCCAGGCCTTGTGGTTGCGCCATTCACACCGGCTATCCTTGGGTTGCCAACACAGTTATCCACAGATTCTGTGGGAAAACTCTTTGCTGTTTGATCATTGTTTCGCCGGTTGTGGAGAATGTTATTGAAACCATAACTCGGCGCTTTCAAGGCGTAGTCAACGCTAAGGTCGCAAAGCGAACGTTCAGATTCAGCGATGACGCGAAAACGAAGCGGCGCGCCCTACGCGTCCGCATTATGTGACTGGTTAACTCTCACCAGCTACTGAACGGGATATTCGAATGTTCAATTTTTACATGACCAAGATTCATTGATTTCAATAGTGACTCTACCGAAGCAGCACATCTCCGTGCATTCGGATTTGGGCCGATGATAATTTTTCGAATAGCATCTTTATTATGCTTGATGACCGACAAGTCGATGTAGGGAACCAAATAGGAGCTTGCAGCCCTGTGTCGGACCTCACTATCCGGGTTCCGCGCCACAACACGCCACTCTGATTCTTCATGGAATCCAAAGTTTTTCATCAGTGGGGCGTACTCATTGATCGCACCGCAAAACTCGTTCACAGCAGTTTCGGCTTCAAACTTTCCGTCTCCCTCCGATGTAAACATTCTGTATGCCAATTCATGCTCACATTGGTGCCCAGTGCTCAGAGCATTGTATTCAGCCCGTGATATTCCGGGTTTCGGAAACTTCGTAAAACAATCGTTTACTAATTCAAAGATGCGCTTACGCTGCTCATCTTCGTCATACAGGCATTTTGATAAGACAAAACCATTCTGCTTGCAGTACTCTTCGACAGAGGGTTGATCGAACCCCACACATATCCCCGCGCCCTTCGGACAATATCCCCTCCATTGGCTAAGCAGGTCGGGCTTTTCACTGAAGCTACTGACGTAGACATCTTCGCGCTCCATGTGCTCAATGGCACCTCTCAGCGCCCATCCAAATGCAGCAATATAGTCATCCTCCATATAGATTCCTCCAGCGAAGTGTTTCGCAAAATCTAATGCATGGGAAATTTCGCTGGAGTCGTTCAGGTACTCACAGTGACTCGCCCAAATTCCCTGGCTCTGCAGTATGCCAATCAGTCCGTTCAAGCTTGTGTAGTGATACAGCATAGACACACTCGCAGAGTTAACGCCTTGAATAACAAACCATTTTGATCTCTAGCGCAAAACGGCCGGTTTGATTCATTTGTCATATACCTTGGCAAGGTTTCTCATCCTTTTACCAATTTTGGAACCTGCTATCTTTCCAAGTGACGCCTTCTCAGCCACCCGGAAGTAACTTAATCGATCTCCGGTAATAGCTATGAGTTCTCTGGCGTTTTCTTCCGCTACCATTTCAGCCGGCTCAAGAAACACATCATCGACAAGGCCCGCGTAAAGGCTATTGTTTTTCATATTGTTTAAGTGAGGTGTTGTCCCCAAAGCTTCCTCATAGCGTTTTAGATCGGAGTCATCTGCCCTCATTTCGCTACGGAAGTAGTCGTTGGCATGCATAGCCTCGATTTTCTCTTTATGGGCAGTCAGCCGACGAAACAGTTTTTTCCAATCAACCTCATCCCCATTTGCGAGATCTAGTCCAGCCCCCACTAACATCGGAATTTTTGCCAATTCTTCACAGCAAATATGAGCTAGCGAGTATGCTCTGGAAAAGAAACCGTGCTCATACAACAGCTGGGATTCAGCGAGTAAGCTTTCAGCATTGCACAGCAACTTGACGCGTGCAGATTCAATTTCTTCGATAGATAGTGGTCGCATAGTCACATGGAATATAACGCTAGCAGCAGGGAGGCGACGTCAGGAGCGTCCTTTGCCTGTATTTGTTGGATCTTTCGGCTCCGTACGGAGTTCCAAAGCCACTGCAGCGTAGTGGTCTTTAGGATCGTAGAGCTTCCCATCAACAGTAATGCTCACTGTGGAACTAACGAATTCATTAAAATGCCGAACCCCCTCAATTGCACGCCCTAGATCGTGGTACTCGCCGTTATAGACACAACAGAACCTCTGGGTGAAAGCGCCCGTATTGGTATCAAAAATGAGTCCAGGTGATGAGCGTTCACGCCCAAGATCGTGAAAGGTCGCAAAGAAATGCTTTTGCTCGGTGGCCCAGCAAACAGCACCAAGCAGAGGCCCTGAGAACTCATTCTCAATATCGTTATTGATGTGCTGCAACTGGTTCCGGATATCTTTTAGCTTACCCATTGCGTCATCCAATGCACGATAAGCAGGATCTTTTTTGTTGAGCCGCGGGAGAGAGTGAGCAATTTTCTGGAATCTCACCAAGTGGTCAATTAGAGCGAAAACATAGTTATACACCGCCAAAACATGCTGTAGGCCCTGCTGCTTTTCAGCGACGGCATGCTCGAAATTTTCTAAAGAACTACCTTGATTCTGAACGACATGGTCTATCAGCAAAAACTGCCGTTCTAGTAGGATGACAGCGTGTATAAGATTTGAATCGATTCTGTCCATGTTTTGATCTAACAGCTTATTAGTTTGAATTCCCTCTAAACCCACTCGGCTCTTTCAATCTATACCTGAATCACAGTGCGAATTTTCAATCCATTTCAAAAGGATACTAGCCGCCTTTCCACTACTCTGCGAATCCGGGCTCTGTCAAAAGTTTGCACGCCGCTTATCTGTGCAAATTAAACCGCAAGCATTTTTCGGATTTCAGGTGTTTTCATTATTCGCCCGTAAATTCTACAGGCATCTTTGCCGACCAAAGCCTTCACAGAAACTCCGGTTTAGACCAATTCCTCAGCTCCAGAAAGAATAGAATTTCCTAGGGTTGAGCGAGGAAAACGAGCTTGGATTGAGTGCGAGGCGAATGTTCGCTTCTGTTTAGCTCGGGCTGGTCGCAAAGCGAACATTCGAGCAGGACGATTAACGAATGAGGTCATCACTCACACGCATCATCATCCTGGCCCGGGCAACAATGCCCACACAGAGGCCGAATGTAGAGCTGCAGTCTCAAACCGCTTCGGAATCAAATGGCGTTGCTTGACCGCAGGGGGAGTCCATGTAGCTGAGCTTAGCGGCGACCTTGGAGTGGCGACGAAGGAGCCACGTAAAGGGCGTCCGGCGGCCATCGGCCGCGAACTACAGCGACTTGTTAATTGGATACTTCAATGTACCACTTCGGTTTGATGCGCCCGAAATCTGTACGGGTATTGGATTTCAGTGCTTTCTTGGAATCCAGCACCTTTGCCCCGCCATACTCTCGGGTAAAAACAACCCAATGCCAAAACGGCTTGCCTCGCTCAATACGCCATTTAATAGCCATCAGCGCTTTATCCGGCAGGCTCTCCCACGATTTAAACGGAGTTTCTTCGGAGGATGCAGAGATGCCGAACTCACGCAATAGTGTCCTAACATGCTCTGTTTTTGACCAGAGCGCTGTGTCTGCCGCATATATGCCCAGCGCGTTTGCCTTTTGCTTGGCCTCTGCGTAACTGACACCGGCAAGAGCAGCGCTTGCCGCAATTCCGCAACCAGTTAGCTCTTCCTGGATGACAGGTTTCATAGCTTTACCAATTAACGCCAATATTAAATGTCGTCACGCCATTCTCTGTGCTTGCGCACACCCTCGTACTCAAGCCATGGTGCGTCATGTGAAACCCAAATATGAGCCTCTGGCCTCAATTCAGGGTCAACGTCCAAAGTAGCTACCCGAACAATTACGTGTGGCTGCGCAGGCCTCTCGGCGACCAAATGAGAACCACAGCGTTTGCAAAAATGGCGCGATTTGCCAGGAGATGATTCGAACGTAGAAATAGAATTTATGCCGCTGAGCCAACGGAAGTTCTCGCGCTTTACTCCCGCAGTGGCGGCAAATGAGGCCGCATGGGCTTTACGACAAGTCTGACAATGACAATGCACAATCGGCATATCCACAGAGTCGATCTCGTAACTTATCTCGCCACACAAACAGCTTCCCTTCAGCCCCATAGGGGATCTCCTTCTGTACATTGAACGCTTGGCGTTGCGGCGTGCCGGAGCGCAGCGTAGGCGCGTCCGCCAATAGCTACTGGTTATACGGAATTTGCCACCAACATCTCAGTAGCACCTTTTTGAAATCGGTAACTAACAGGCTGCAATGAGACATCAATCCCATCGGCAGATAATGCGGTCATTACCTGATCCAAATGCTTCGAGACCTCTCCGTCTAAGGATACAACAGGAAAGACACGGACTTCGGTCGCCACTCTGCATAGCTCCCGCATTGATTTAAGGTGAGTTGCCCCATCCACATGGTCACTGTAGAGAAAAAGATAGTGGGAGCAGAGCGCCAAATCGAACTCGGAATCGGAAAACGGCAGCGACGGCAAAGACACTGATAGATACCGCCCTTGCTGAAATCCCGCCTCAAAGTCGGCCAGGAATCTCGACATGGCATTCATACGGATCTCGCCAAGATGCTCGACGCTACTCAATGACCCCCAAATATACTTGTCTGCGTCCTGCCGCATCTTAGTCATGATGTCCGGGTACACTTCATCAATCCGGCGACGTATTTCGTTGACCTGAAACTCGTAAACCGGATCACAGGAAGTGACTTGGCAGCCACGGTCTGTTGCCTCCACATTGAAGCTTGCGGGGCCATCACCGCAACCAAGGATACGCTTGTTCAGGTCATTCTCGGATAATCCGAACATCGCCTGATACTCTTCAAAAGATCGGCCCCACGGGACTACATTGGCTAACTTCAAATCTGACTCTCCTTAGTCTGTATAACGCTGGGCTTTGCGGCGGTTTTGTAGGAGCGAAGCGACGGAAAAACCGTCCGACAACAGCCCCTGGTTAGCTGATGAGCTTGGCCATTGCACGGTTCTGCGCTTCCTCTCCGGTCTCGAGACCATCTTTGACACCGGCCCGATTCCGCTCTGGTTGATTCTGACTTGCTTTCAGCTTGCCCGTCAGAGCTTCAATTTTGATCTCTACGCCGACAATAGCCTGCACCAGACGTTCAGTGAAATCTGTTGGTGCATCATCCACGGACCAAGGAGCTACCATTTGCGACTCATGCTGGTTTGTTAGCTGCTCTAGATGATGTTTTAACCAGCTTGGATCCTCAATTATCCTAGCGCTCCCTTGCGCGTGGACAGCCAGATAGTTCCATGTTGGGACAACCGGACCTGTCTCAACCTTGGTTGGGTACCATGAGGGTGAAACATAAGCATCTGGCCCCTGAAAAACTGCGAGCACTTGAGCTCCGCCCTGCATGCGTTTCCAGACTGGATTACTACGGGCCAGATGACACTGAAGATATCCATGATCATCGTTTGCCCCAGAAGTCAGATGAAAGGGTACGTGATTGGCCTCGATCCCTTCATCATCTGCGATAACGAGTAGCCCAAATCCATAATCGCGAATGTACTGTTGAAGCTTCTCTTGGTCTTCTTCTTTGAAGTGATTCGGGACATACATCCTTTTATGCTCCTGAGTAGAGTTCTTGCACAGCTAATCGGGATAGGGAGGCGCCTCACGGCGCTCCTCCTCCCACACCACCGGGCATACGGATCACGTACCACGGCGGTTCGGTTGATTACTTTGGTGGCCTGTCTTAGTGATTCACAGCCATGACAATCCTCTCAGAACTGATGAATCGACAGAGCACCAACCGGATTTCTATGTGTTACCTAGCCTACCGCAGTTTCACCGGGTCTGGTGCAATACCGCTGTACCAAGACAACTTGTCCTCCTCTCAACCGTTCAGGCCTTCCTGCCGCTATTCACTTCGCAATATCACATCGCGCCGAGTAGGCCGCAGTACTATGCCCTCTGCTGACTTCTGCAACGCGATCCCGGGCGATCACTCGCCCTTCAGTTGATCCCTCAACACGCTACAGACCTCCCGGGGTAAGACCCTAGACTTTCCTGGCGTAGACGCTGGATTTATAAAACGGACCCCGTTGCGGATGGAGGGCTTCGCTGTCACGTGCCAGCTCGCCCCGAGTACGTCACACCTCATATCCAGTTCCTGTTCGTCGCCCCGCCAATTTGCGTTGGGCTTCCTCCAGACCCCACCTCGCGATGACGCCCTTGCCCTTCCGCTAACCTTCGGCTCCGCGAATACCTGGTATCGGGACTTTCACCCGACGAGTCTAGTGCCATGCCCGGCACACACGCGGAGCGCACCGGCGGCCTGACAAGGCCGTCCGAGTGACGCGGTTTGTTAAGCATTACTCTCCAAAGGCAGGTTCCGGAGATCAAATGCATAGAATTTAGTGTCGGGCGTTGGGTTGAAAAAATATGGCTCGATTTCCCGAAAGCCCATTAGCTCGTACAATTCCTGAGCCTTTTTCGTAGGAGGCACTGCATCTAGGACAACTCGGGTATAGCCCAGGCCTTTCAGCTTGACCAATAAGTTGTCCATCAGCCGGCGTCCAAGACCGTTACCCTGATACTGGCTCCGAACGTACAGACGCTTGACCTCTGCGGTGTGCTCATCAACTCGCCGAAATCCAACGCCGCCGGCTACCCGAGATTGCACAATGGCAAATGTATATTGGCCGTTTGGAAGCGAGAATAACGTCTCGAGTGAAGCCATCTCTCCCGCAAAGTTCTGATAAGACAGATCGATACTCAGCCAATCGGCATACTCGAGGATGAGCGCCCTCAATTCCTCGCTATCCGAGGGAAAGATCACATCCCTGATCATGACTACCTCCGTGTTTTCGATCACTGCTTAACCCCGTGGTAAGCCGCTGGGACGAAGCGCAGCGTAGTACCGGTCGGCTTCACCTACTGGTTAACTGTGCTTTAGGTACGCCGGTGCGTCCGGATGCAGCTCGAACCCACCATAATTAGTTGAGGTGGGATAATACTCAGAGTTGAATTGCACCTGTCCCGCTACTTCGTCTCCAGCGCGACTCGCAATAAACGCAAGCATAAGGTCAATTCCAGCTGATACGCCCGCAGACGTCCATATATTGCCGTCCCTGACAAAGCGTTTTTCCATCACTTCCACGTTGCCTAAATCCCTTAGACGACCAAGCGAGGCCCAATGCGTTGTTGCCTTTTTATCGGCCAACAACCCGGCAGCGTGAAGAATAAAGGCACCGGTGCATACCGATAGCACGGCCTGGCAATGTCGTGCCTGGTTCTCGACAAACTCCAACAAAACCCGATTTTGAACTTCCTTCCTTGTTCCTTGGCCTCCTGGAACTAACAGGTAGTCAAGCTTCGGACAGTCTTCGAAAGAAATCTGGGGATTAACAGACAAACCACGAGCGCAACTAATAGCAGTTTGTGATTCACCAACGATAAAGCAATTTTCAGGGCCGTCGGCAATTTTGGACCAAATCTTGAGGATCTCCCATGGCCCAACGAAGTCGAGCTCCTCCACGCCATCAAACACTAAAATACCAAAATTCATGCCCGCTCCTTGAGCATAACGCCCACCATTACCGGTGACAGAACCGGAGCAAAGCCTAGGGCGTCCGGTGGACATCGGACGCGTCCTGCTGCGCCTTGTTAATTTTTGTTTCCGGCTGCGCTATAGCTCAGACTGACAACCCGCCAAGCCGTACCATCCCACTCCCAGTTTTCAGAGAACGCGACTACCGGCCCTTGGGATTGACCAGAAATGGTATACCCCTGACCAGTGACTGTGGTGCTTCCACTAGAATTTTGGATGGCTAACTCAGTATCGTATTTTTGGCCGCCTTGAGGGAACCAACTCCCACTGCGCTTAGCTGACGAGATCGCGTCGATTTGGGATTTCTTAGATTGGACACCACGCTCAGTAGTGACCGTAAAATTGTCTGCCTGGACCCGAGCGAGGTGCGCGACATCACCTGCGAAAAAAGCCGAGTACCAATTTTCTCGTACCTGTTTCAGATCATCTTGATGCATGGACTGATCCCTGCCTTTAAAAATTAACGCCAATGTCAAGCGGCCGTGTAGTGGGTCCAACGGCGCCATGGAAAGGGGGTCCGGCTGAGGCCGGAACGAATTTGGACAACTGATTATGTGAGCCTGCGTCCAAGCACATAATTTACTCCCCCACATGGTCTACAGTAGCAAAAGCAAAGGCACGCCCGTTTACAAAGGTCAGCATGTACGACTCTGACCATGAGATGACTGTTGCGCCAGAGGTATCCGCCAGATTCCAGGTTACAGAGGCAACCACGGATTCAGAACCAAGCCAATGTAAAGAAAGGTTCGAGTAGCGACATTCACGACACCCTTGTGAGTAGTACTCATCCAGGTAGGACTGAAAATACTCTGCCAGCTGGATCCGTGAATCAAAAACATGGCAAACATCGCCTGGCCCTTTAGCCATATAAGGAAAGCTGAACTTGGTGGCCACGCGGTCGCCGTCAAAGCTCGAAAACACCGCGACAAAATCTTGAAAAAACTCCTTTACGGCGGGTTCCTGTCTTTCATCCATGTAGACCTATCTCCTTGGTGTGCCGGGAATTCGCCACATAACGCAGAGCGCACCGGTGGCCTTGACGCAGCGTCTTTGGCGTCTCGCTGACCACTTTATGCATGCTCCGGCCACATTCCATCCATCATCACTGGGTAGGTGATCGGCTTGTAATGGGTAAATTCAATGTCTCGAACATGGGTAAAATCACTCCAGAGCAACCTCGCCCCCTTCATCCACTGAGATGGCTTAACCCGTTTTTCTATCTTCTCGATCTCTTCGGGCGTGGCTTCACGTATTGATCCAACCTTGCCGTAAAGCCTCACGCCCGGTGGAGCAACGAAGCGGCCTTTTAGAAGAGACCTTAGCCAAAAGAATCGACCGGCGTTGACTGCCATAATGCAAATATTCGGGTTCTGATCGATGTTATTACCCAAAGCCTCGGCGTAATGATCAAAAAAGTATCCGCTCTGATCAGCCCGAAGGAAAACAGTACCAACTGGAGTGATGTGGGGTGTGCCGTCAGGATTAACCGTTGCAATCGAGCAGTAAACCGTAGAAGCCTGGCCCTGCTCTAGAACTGACTTCACCTTCTTCCAATCATCCTTGAGATTCATAAAGCCTCCACTTGTGCATAACGCGAAGCGAAGCCGCGGCTCGTCAGGGACGACCGCCTTACGCGGCTTGTTATCGCTGCCTCAGTCATACTCTGCATGCTGAGGCAGATCATCCGTAATCTCGAACCAAGGGGCCTTGCTGCCTACGAATACATGGCGCCCTGCTTTTACCTCTGGGTCGGTATCAAGTGTTCCGAGAGGGAAACCATAAATCTCGGGTGCTGAATCGAACCTGGTATAGAGGCTGGAGCCACAGTTTGAGCAGAAGCCCTTGTGCTCACCCGGAGAAGATTCGTAAAACTTCAGCAGCTCCTGACCTTTGACGGTGTCCCAATCAGAAGACCGCACTTTAGCGCGAGTTCTGAAGGCCGAGGCATGAAGCTTTCGGCACATTGAACAGTGACAGTTCAAAACATCGGTAAGGGGACCGTTAATTTCGTATTGAATGCCCCCGCAGAGACAACTACCTCTTTGCTTCATTGAAGCACCTCCTTGTGTGATAACACCCGGTTTCGCGCGCCGGTTTGGAGCCGAAAAATGGGGGAAAATCAGTCTCCGTGTACGCGATTGTCAGTAGATTTTATACTCCATGAACACGGCCTCCGGGTGAGGGTTGAATCGGTAAGGCTCAATTTCCTTAAAGCCGTAATCGCTGTATAGCCGCAATGCCTTATCAAGCTCACGAATAGTGTCTAGCCGCACCGACCCATAACCCATTTCCTTTGCTTGAACAAAGAACGCTTCGGTCAGTGCCTTGCCCACCCCCATGCCATGGTAGTCCGGAACAACATACATTCGCTTCATTTCAGCAACGCCGGGCTCAAACTTTCTAAGACCGACAGCACCAACATAAATATCCTTCAGATTGGCCAGCAGTAGTGCGCCGCTGGGTGGACCGTACATCGTTGGCAGCGAAGCCAACTCGCTGGAAAAACCCTGGAATTCTAAATCCAGCCCGAGAAACTCAGCATACTCACGAATCAACCTGCCACCTGCATCAAACTGCTCAGTGGTCTCGGCCACCTCAATGTTTACAGACATCCCGATCTCCTCACAGCCTATTAGTTGGCATTCTTATTAAATTCCAACGCTGCCTCCCCGTCTAAACCTGATTCACATCCTCAATAACAACGACTCTTCAAAGCGTTATCCTTGGTGCGCACGATCTTGTGATGCTGCCAGTGACTTTTCATGGGCTTTGCCTGCCGTTCTCGGGGCATTGTTGGCTTTGATTGGAAACTATGTGCTGTTTCGGTCTGAGGGACGGTGATCCAGCTTTTGGGTTCAATGGACAATGTCCTACAAGGAAGCAGGACAATATTGGGCATTGCTAAACGGCAGGTTTTGTTAACGTCCGCCCCCTTGGACGGGCCATCTACATGGTCGACATTCCTGGAAAACACACTAAGGACTTCCTGCTGTGAGCACCCCAACTGATACTTCTTATGACACCCCTGTTATCCCGAGAAAAGTTCCGGCCGGCCCACCACTGAACTGGATTTCGGCGGCGGTGCGACTGCTGCGCAGTAACTGGGGCGCGATTCTGCCCGCCTATCTGCTGGTGTTTCTTGTTCCGGCGCTGATTCAATATGGTGCGATGGAGATGATTTCCGGTGGCAGTGTCTTTGGCACCGTGGTGCTGGTGATTGTCAGCATTTTCGTAACGCTGCTACTCAACGCCGGTATGGTGGCACTGTTCCACAGCGCAGCCGAGGGGACTCCCCGGTTTGCCCATGTGTTTTCCGGCTTCAGCGGGCACACGATACTTCATACTTTCCTGATGGTAGTGATGATGATTGTCGTCGGCATTGTACTGTCCGTTATTGGCTACGTGATCGCAAGTATTGCCGATTTTTCGTTTTCATCTGTTAGCCGCTATGGCATGGGTGGTTTCATGGATGATGGCTTCGGGCCCTCAGCAGGTATTGCTGCGATTCTGCTCATGTTCATTGCAGTGCTTGGCGCGCTGGTTCTGTTCGGTGCGTTGTTCTTCTATGCAATCCCGTTGATTGTGGTTGCCAGACAGGGGGCTTTAGAGGCTGTTCGTAACAGCCTGCGCGCGTGCTTCAAGAACTTGTTTGTACTGCTTTTCTTTGCTGTAAACGCGATGGTTGTTACTCAACTGGTACTGTTCCCCACGTTCGCAATTGGTGCTTCAACCGCATCGGTTATTGGCATGACGGTGATTACAATTGTCGTGTCATTTGTCTGGGGGGCGGTTCTCGCGGGCGCGTATTATCTTTCGTTCCGGGATATTCTTTTGGGCAAAGGTGATACCGAAGCAGGCAACGCTATCGAAGCCACTGTTCCCGCCTGAAGTGACCCAAAAACAAGCTATTGGTGGGTGTGCCAACACCCACCCAACCTGGCGAAGCGCCCATCTGTTCAGATTGATCATTTTACCTGCGCTTTCCGCCAGGGCCTGCCACTGCATGCTTTGCACTGCCTATCCTGTCGTTGCCAACAACGTTATCCACAGATTCTGTGGGCAAAACCAATCAGCCCTGTTGGTTCATCCCTAGCTGTGGAAAACACTTGTTCAAAAACCGGTTCATGGGGTTCTCGATGATCGAGGGCAGGTTGATACCCAAAGGGTTGGACTCGGCAAGCTCCGGATTTGCTTTGATACGGGTCCCCATGATGTAGTCGAACCAGGGACGGGTGACGCACCAGTTGGCGTCCTGATTGGTGTTCATATGGTGATCGTAATGCCAGGGAATGGCCTTCTTTCCCCACTCGGGTTCCAGGTGAGAGCGCCGGTGCACATAGAAGTACCGGCCGGCCGCATAGTAGGTGCCCAGTGTAAAAAACGGGGCTACCGGTAGTGCCAGAGAGGTAACCGCAGTGAGCGCAAGCAGTGAGGTGACTTCGTTCCGGGTACGCCAGTTGGACAGCCCTTCTTCATAGCCTTCGTCGCGGTAATCCGTGGTGCGTACGATCTTGTGGTGCTGCCAGTGGCTTTTCATGGACTTCGGTACCGGGCTGTATCTGGGTTTTCCCGGCCGTGGGGTCCCGTGGAGGATGTATTTATGGGCATACCATTCAACGCCGTTGGCAAAAATCAGGGCGACCGGAAAGCCAATCATGAATCACCTCTTTCAGAGAGTGGCTGAGTTTTCATCGTGCCATAGCCGCCTTGAATTTCTGTGTTCATTTGCGTCAGCTTGTCAGGCCCCGTTGGCGGAATCGGACAACCTGATCAAATTGCCTCCAACATCGCGCGCCCCAGAGATGATGAGGGTCGGGCGAACCTATCCTGAGACTTCACACAGAGTTATCCACAGATTCTGTGGGCAAACCGCTGAATGATCCGCTGCCGTGCAGGTTCGTAATTCCCCGTAGTTGGGTGCAATCGCTTGAGAGTTCCGGTAGTGTCGCGCCCTTTTTGCCGCGAGGACCCATTCCCAATGACCGCCGAGACTATCCCTAAACCCAAGGCAGGCGAGAGCGTCTGGAGCGACAGTGACCCCGTTGTGCTGATTCTGACTATTGGCTTTATTCTGCTGTTTGTTGGTGCTTCTGTTGTCGATGCCGATTACGTGGCTGAATTGATTGGTCACGGTTTTTCGTGGACCGCAAAATATCTTGGTTCTTTTTTCCAGCTGCTCCTGCTGCTCACTTTTTTTGTGGCGGTTGCCACGGGCATAAGCGGGGTCGGTAGGGCCAGGATTGGAGGGCTGGATGAGCCGGAGATTGGACGGTTCCGCTGGTTATCGATGATCATGTGTACGTTGCTGGCCGGTGGCGGAGTCTTCTTCGCAGCTGGTGAGCCGGTCTATCATTTTGTGGTCACCCCGCCGGCATTTGACACCGAGGCCGCATCCCCTGCCGCCGTTGCACCTGCGCTAGCCCAGTCATTTATGCACTGGGGGTTTCTCGCCTGGGCTGTGCTTGGTTCATTAACGGCCATCGTGCTCTCTCGCGCGCATTACTCCCAAGGGCAGCCGCTGCAGCCACGTACGCTGCTTTATCCCGTTTTAGGTGAGCGCGTCGTCCGCGGGCGCCTGGGCGGAGTCGTGGATGCTGCCTGCGTGATCGCCGTGGTTGCCGGCACCGTGGGCCCGATCGGCTTTCTGGCGACACAGATGAGCTTTGGCTTGCATGAGCTTTTTGGTGTCTCCGATGATTATGGCACCCAGCTCATGGTTCTGACCGTGCTGGCCGGGGTATACATGACATCCGCAATGACCGGACTGCATCGGGGTATCCAGCTGCTCAGTCGTTTCAACGTTATCCTGGCGCTGGTCATCGCCGGCGTTATATTTGTGTTTGGCCCAACGCTATTCCTTACGGATGTCTACGTGCAATCCATGGGGCAGTATCTGGGCTCGTTTTTCTCCATGGCCACGATGACAGCACAAACGGCGCCCGATTGGTGGATGAAGTGGTGGACGGTGTTTTTCTTTGCCTGGTTTATTGGCTATACCCCCTTGATGGCAGTGTTTGTATCGAGAATCTCACGGGGTAGAACCGTCCGTGAAACCATCATGGCGGTCGCCATACTGGCACCCATCGCTACGACCATCTGGTTCACGTTGCTGGGTGGATCCGGCATCTATCATCAGCTGTCTGGCACGTTTGATTTGACCGACGCCCTCAACAGCTTTCAGTTTGATGTCGCCACATTGACGGTTGCGCAGGCACTGCCGGGAGGCACCTGGATGGCGGCCGCCATCCTGTTGTTGACCACTATCTTTGTGGCGACAACCGGAGATTCGATGAGCTACTCCATTGCGATGGTTGGGGCTGGCCATGACGAGCCGCAACCCTGGATTCGGGTTTTCTGGGGTGGCGCCATGGCACTGATGGCCGCGATTCTTCTCTATATGGGGGCCGGTCAGATTGGCGTGTTGCAACAGTTCATTGTCATCACAGCCATTCCGGTGTCGTTGATTATTCTCCCTTCTCTGTGGACCGGTCCCCGGGCCGCCGCAGCCCTGGCGAAAGAGCAGGGGCTGACTTAGGTTTTTACTTTCCCCCTCAGGGATTTGATCTCCCCACGGCGGGTTTTGTTATCCACACGCCGCCGTTGGGAGGATTTCGTAGGCCGTGTTGGCCGGCGGGCTTTTTGCGGCTTTACTGCCTCCTGAATGAGAGTCTTGAGTCGGTTCAGCGCGTCCTCTTTGTTCTGCTCAAACGTGCGGAAAGACTGCCCCTTGATCACAATCACGCCGTCTTTACTGATGCGCTGGTCGGACAATGCCATCAAACGTTCTTTGTAAAACGGCGGCAGGGTGGAATGCAGGACGTCGAACCGTAGGTGTACGGCAGAGGCAACCTTATTCACATTCTGGCCGCCTGCCCCCTGGGACCGTATCTGCGTAATCTGGATTTCCCAGTCTGCCAGTTCGACGGCATTGGATAATTTCAGCATAGTGGCACGTGTTGAGAGCTCGGATTCTGGTGTTTACGAGTATCATCCTACGCAATCCGGCAACCAATCAGAAGCGATGAACACAGGGGACACCGAATGAAAGTGATGGTTTTAGGCGCTACCGGCCTGACCGGAGGCATGGTGGTGGAGAAACTCCTCCAGCAGCCGGAGATATCAACTGTGATCGCTCCGGTTCGCCGGCCGATGGTCGTGGAAAATCCGAAACTGGAGCAGCGCTTCATGGATTTTGATGCGATGGAGGCTCAGCCTGACGCTTTCCAGGTGGATGTCCTGATCTGTTGCCTTGGAACAACCCTGAAAAAGGCAGGCTCCAGAGAAGCCTTTCGCAAGGTCGATCATGACTATGCATTGAAGGCAGCTCAGATGGCCCGTAACGCTGGCGCACGGGCATTGATTCTGATGTCGGCCATCGGAGCATCGTCGCAATCCCCGGTTTTCTACAATCGAGTCAAAGGAGAGCTTGAGGACAATGTCCGGGCGCTGAAATTTCCTTATCTTGCGATCTACCACCCGAGCCTGTTGCTGGGGCAGCGCAAGGAGGCTCGAACGGCCGAGGCTCTTGGTGTGGCCGTCATGCCGGTTGCGAATCGGGCGTTGATCGGGCCACTGAGAAAATATCGGGCGATTGACGCGGAAGCCGTAGCGTCGGCCATGGTCAACGAGCTTGAGACCATTAGCGGAATCACTTCGGGCGGTGCAGTGGTAAGAGTGTGGGAGTACGACGATATCTTAACGATGGGCAATCGTCGCTAATGCTGTCCTTCATCTGATGTAAAATTCGGGTCACTGTTCCCGGGTGATCGATGAGGTTGATCAATGAAATATGTACTTTTTCCTTTTATGGTGTTTTCAGTACTCATGGCGACAGGGTGCAGTCGCCCGGAATCGCCCCAGGAAGTATCGGAAGCGTTTTGGCAAGCTGTACTTGAAGAGGATGCTGAAGCGGCCGCAGATTATTCAACCCTGGTCGATGAAGCGGCATTCGATGGTTTTGAACAGCAATGGCAGAACGTGAGCATTGAGTGGGGGCGTGTGGTCATTGATGACAATCTGGCCCGGGTAACCACCACCCTGAGTGGTCTGGAGGGCCAGAACGAAGCCACGGAGTCCTTAACCTATCTGGTACGTAAAGGTGACGACTGGCTGGTGGATTATTATCGCACCGGCGATGCCCTGAAACAGGGCCCGGTTTGGGGAAGTCTTGTTGGGCAGCTGGAAAAACTGGGTGAAGATCTCAAGAGTCGCTGGGCAAATCAATCCGATGAGATGGCGGTAGAGCTTGAGAGGCTGGGGCGGGAGTTGCAGCAACAGGCCCAGAGTATGAATGAAGATATGTCGGCGTTGGCTGAAGAGTACGGTGACCAGCTGAGCCAGCATCTGGAAGAGCTGTCTGAATCCCTGCGGGAAGCCCTTAAATCTACCCCATCTGCAACGCCGCAGGACAGACGTGCCTTGAACGAAACGGTAATCAGGCTTGAAGACCAGCGGGAGCAGTTGTCTGAAGTCAACTTGAAGACGCTTGCGGAGAGCACCGCGACCGCCGCCGAAGCCCAGCTGCAATTGAGCGAATTGAGCGAGGAGTTTGCGGCCTACAAGACGGAATGGCGGCAACGTGTTGTCGACATGCAAGCAGAAATGGCTGAGTTTCTGGAGAATCTGAAGACCCGCTGAGCCCAGGGGCGCCTCGCCCTTCTTTAGTGCATATTTTTTATGGCGCACCCCGATGGTGCGCCTCTCTCATCGTTTGAATCCGGCAGTTGCTACTTCCCTTCAGGTTTTGACCGGTCCGCCGGTTCAGGCCCGCTCTTTGCTTAGCTTCCTTCTGAAAGCAGGTATGTTTGCACCACATCGTTGTAGTGCAGGCATGCAGTACTGATTGAGGAAGGCGCGCTATGACTTTACGCAGTGATTCCATGAACCTTTCATCCGATGAGCGGGGCTGGTTGCCCTGGTTTGGGGCCACAGGTAAATTGCGGATGGGATGGTCCTGTTTTTTGAACCGCCAGCAATATGCAACGAATGAAGAGATATTCGAGAGCATCGCGAAAACCCGTCGCGAAGCGCTGATTAACTGGGCAAATGGCAAGTGGGCCTTCCTTGAGGGGCTTGCGGCACGACTTGAGGGTAGCGAACACGATAGCATTTCAGAGGTACTGGATTCGGCCGTTACGCGCCTCCGGGAAATTTCCGAGCTTTTCGTTGTGAAAGAAGATGGCTCTGTTGTCGCCTCGACGGTGACCGGCAGAAACGGAGCCGCAGGCCTCATGCCCGCGGCCGTGCAACGAGGGGTAAGAGAGCGGTTTCTCCACGGGCCCTACAGTGACCCGGTCACCTTGCAGCTTGGTGCCACAACTTCCAGATTTCATGACGATGTCACGCTGATGTTCTACCAGCCGGTCGCTCTTGCTGGCAATCAGGCAGCAGCAGTCTGTGCCCGGGTTCCGAACGATGTCATGAGTGACCTGATTCAGCGCGAGGCCGGGCACATTTTTGAAGAGTCTGGCGACAACTACATTTTCATGATCGACAGTCAGTTTGATCCATCGATCAGACCGGGAGTTGCCCTGTCGCGCTCGCGGTTTGAAGACGCTACCTTCAGTCACGGCGACAACCTCAAAGACGGAATCCGTACGGGCTTCGGTACAGTACGGATTCGGGAACACACCGAATTCGAAATACGTTTCACGGACCCGGCTACGGGGCAGTTGCACCCGGGGGTACGCGAAACCATGGCCCGTGGTGAAAACCTCTACGTTAAGTACCCCGGCTATTCCGACTATCGCCATATACCGGTGATTGGCAAGGGCGTGACCTTCCAGTTACCCGGGTCTCCTGATCGTTGGGGCATGATGTGTGAAGGCGACCTGGAGGAGGTGTATCGGAAACGTTCGGTCAGCTATCGACTGACGGCGCGGCTCGGGGTCCTTATGGCGCTTATCTGGGCAGCCAATGTAGCGGTTTCGGCAAGCGGTGCTCCCCTGTGGCTGGAAGCCTCCGTGAACGCGATGGTTGCGCTCCTGGGTCTTGTCATCTTCCGGGCAAGTTCCGCCAAGCCACTGGCAGATAGTCTGTCATCACTCGCGGATGTCATACGAAACATTGCCGAAGGAGGCGGGAATCTGCGCCAGCGTCTCGATGTCGGCAAGACCAAGCGGGATGAGAGCGGGGATCTCGCGCGCTGGATGAACAGCTTTCTGGATACCCTCGACGGCATGGTGGGGCAGGTCATCAGTCTTGCGGGTGAATCCCGCTCCGCCAGTGAACACCTTGTGGGGCAGAACCGCCAGGCGGATGAAAAGATTCAGCAGGTGGTACACGACATAGAGCAGATGCTGAAGGGCGCAGATCTGCAGCAGAACGAAATCGAAAATGCCTCGACCACGGCACAGGAAATGCGGGTAAGCATGGAAGATGTGGTGGCTCGCGCCAAAGATCAGTTTGCCCGTGTCAGCCGTGAAACCGAGAGCATTCGCGACGTTATCGTGCGTTCGGCCGAGGGTATCCGCGCCGCGAGTGAACGCACGGATGAGATCGGCAAGGCGGCTGAAATGATCAACGACATTGCTGCCCAGACCAATCTGCTAGCGCTCAATGCGGCCATAGAAGCGGCTCGGGCCGGTGAGGCAGGGCGGGGATTTGCAGTCGTCGCCGACGAGGTCCGGCAACTGGCCAGTCGGACAGCCCAGGCCACGACAGAAATTGATGAGCGCCTGTATCGGGTGCGGGAAGAAACTCAGCGTGCCGTAACCACGATGGAGGAAGGCATGGCTGAAATGGAGGCCCGTCTGGCTCAGGCCCGGGCGGCGTCGGATGACAACGCAGAGCTGCATCACATGGTCGACAAGCTCTTCCGGGCGATCTCGGGCATCGCGGAAACCAACGCTGTTCAGAGTTCACAGACCAGTGGCGTTGCTGACAGCGTAAGCTTCATGACGACGGTGATCGCGGGTTTGACGGCGAGTTCGGAAATGACGCACGTTTCGGCAAACAAGCTGAAAAACCTCACCGGTCAGTTTCAGGTGAGCAATGCCTGAAAGAGAGTGGCCGGGGCGCGTCAGCCCCGGCCAATCGGAGGTCACAGGAATCAATTCGTCAAAAGCGTTTTATAGACCTCTGACAAAAGGGCGCCGTCCAGTAGGGACAACAGTCGGTTGTGTGATACGGAGATGCCAGACCACGTCTGGTTCCAGCTGCCGGTACAACCATAGGTGATCAGGGTGGTATTGTGGTGGGCGTAGTCTAGGCAACGACCGCTTCCCTCATTCCGCAACTGCTGGTTTTGCTCGTTGTATTGCCAGCGCTGGTTGGCATTATCGGCCTGGCATAACGTCAGTCCGAGTCTGCCGCTGACAGGCGTCAGGCATTCCCAGGGGGTAGCCGTTGGGTGGATCCGGCCTTTCAGGTCCATGGTCCAACGGGGAGTGCTGGCAAGATCCTGAGGCAGCGGCGTGAGAGCCACATAGCCGCCTTCGTCAAGGTTGCTATCGAAGAACAGGTTGTTGCCGCGAATGACGTCACCGCTGGGGACCAGGTCATCGGCCGAGTCAATCAAGCCGTTTTCGGTGAGGGCGCGAAGCATCCGGCTCCGGGTTTCCGACACCGTCAGGTTGGCACGCCGGGCCTGTTCGAGAATGACAGCAATCTCTCGGGTTGCCTCGTCCTGTTCCTTTAGTTGTTCAAGGCGCTGCCAGGCTTCAGTCGACAGTTCATCCCGCAATTCAGTATCGGTATAGCTTGCAACCAGCGTCGCAAGTTCACCGTTCATCACCGCGAATTGAGTGGCATCCAACGCCATCAACGACACTTCAATCTCGGCTATTTCGCG
>NPIE01004635.1_pt1 | contig 56536 bp, 36 predicted proteins | sample 8637661 | NCBI WGS metagenome assembly NPIE01 (sample SAMN07420842, study PRJNA396082) | bioreactor metagenome | isolation source: sample BA12 brine-fed electro-methanogenic bioreactor BA | place: Japan: Kochi | collected 2016-12-09 | reverse complement strand
GGATGCGCTCTACCGACTGAGCTACGTGGGCTGGCATTGGGCTGTCGCTGAGCGGGAGACGGGACTCGAACCCGCCACCTACAGCTTGGAAGGCTGTCGCTCTACCAAATGAGCTACTTCCGCTTTCCGGGTTACCTCCTTATAATACAAAGAAGAACGGTGCCAGCCTTTGCCAGGGCTTTGGCTGACAATGACCTGCTTCACAAAAGCTACGCAGGTCGCTGTGGGGAGAGGAGGATTCGAACCTCCGAAGGCATAGCCAGCAGATTTACAGTCTGCCCCGTTTGACCGCTTCGGTATCTCCCCGTATACACCTTTATATTATGTAATGGTGTTTTCATTGTTTCAATACTATATGAACCTGAGCCTATGGACGGATTCGAACCGCCGACCGGCTGATTACAAATCAGCTGCTCTGGCCAACTGAGCTACATAGGCATCATTTGCTTTGAAACCTGCTTCAATAAACAAAAAACAGACCTTTATTTGAAAAGGTCTGCAAAAATATAAATTATAAAATTAATACGCAAAGAAAACAGAGCGCTTTTTTAAATTATTTTCGGTTTTTTTCAGTTATCTTTCCTTTATACCTACGCAACTGCCGCCGCAGCGCTTCTACAGCCTGATCAGTTGCTTCTTCAAATGATTTTGACTGCTTTTTTGCAAATAGGTCTTCACCTTTAATGAGGATTTTTATTTCGGTAATTTTGTTTTCAGGGTTGGAACCATTCTCAAGTTTTAGCTTGACATCTCCTCCGAGTACGCCATCATAATAGTTTGACAGTTTATCGACCTTGTTCTGAATAAAATCCAGGAGCTTCTTGTCCGCTTTAAAATGCACAGAGCTAATGTTTACGTTCATATAATACCTCCTTAATTTTTTCCCTTGGATGGGAATTTTTATGAATTGATTTTAACTGCCCGATCGTGTTGTGCGTATATATCTGGGTTGCAGACAAATTCGCATGACCGAGTAATTCTTTAATTGCGTTCAGGTCAGCGCCATTGTTAAGCATGTGGGTAGCAAATGAATGTCTTAGGATGTGGGGGCTTTTTTTGCTGAGGGTGGAAGCAAGGGCTAGGTGGCGGTTTACCACGCGGTAAACAAGTTTTGGATAGATCGGCCTGTTCTTTCCCGTCACAAACAATGTTTCTTCTTTGTCAATTCCCGCGAAGGTTCTCTCTTTCATATCCAGGTACGATTTCAATTGCCTTTCCAGTATATTGTTTAACGGGATTTGCCGCTCTTTATTTCTTTTCCCGAGAACTTTCAGGCTTTTGTTGTTGAAGTTTATGTCAGCTTCCTTGAGGCCGACCAATTCGGCCAGACGTATTCCGGTGGTATAAAACAACTCCAGAATTGTACGGTCGCGAACTCCGGTAAAACCTTCCTCAAAATGACTTTCGTCGAAAAGCTTTTTTATGGATTCCTGCTCTAGGAATTCAGGAAGCTGCTGAGAGGTTTTTGGAGAAACAATGCCGGCGGCCGGCGATTGAATAACACCGCCTTCTTTCTGCAGGAATTTGTAGAAGGATTTCAGGCTGGATAATTTTCGATTGATACTCCGGTTCCCAGTACCAATTTCCATGAGTTGAATGATCCATGAACGGATCATTTCTGGTCTGACTACCAAAGGGTCATCCGTTTCATAAAAATCCTGAAGAAAAGTGCTGAATTGTTCTAAGTCGGTAAAATAAGCCTGAATCGTATGCTTCGAGTATCTTTTTTCGTACCTGATATAATTGATAAACCTTTCTGTCATATGCAAAAAAAAGAGGAAGAACCTTTGATCAAATATACGAAATTATTCGCAGGGATCAAAATTTCCTCCTCCCGAAAAAACCTTTGACGGAAGTTCTACTGATTCTCAGCTTCGTTTCTGAGTTGCTCAATATAAACTGCCTTCATCTTGGTCTGACGTCTTTCAACTGAGGGTTTTGTGTATTTTTGACGTTCTCTAAGCTCTTTTACAACGCCTGTTTTTTCGAATTTACGCTTATACTTTTTTAAAGCTTTGTCGATGTTTTCACCTTCTTTTACAGGGATAATAATCATCTTTTATACCTTCCTTTGTTTGTTTTGTTAAAAGTGGGTGCAAAATTACAAAAATTATTCAATTAGGCAATAAAAGTAAATTCTTTTTAATTTTTGTTTTGGATATGAAATTCTTTGAACATATGAATTGTTTTTCTACATTTGTGCTTGCCCGGGGATATTAGCTCAGTTGGTTTAGAGCATCGCCTTGACAGGGCGGGGGTCAGTGGTTCGAATCCACTATATCCCACCAGGAATGGTTTTGTTGAAACAATATTTCCCTGATCTCGTATCAGGTAAGCGGGTTTGACTTTTTTGGTTGTTAAAAAAATATGCTTTGAAAACACTGATTAGATTTACACTCATTTCACTCATCCTTGGTATCCTCCTACCGGATAAATTGACTGCCCAGGATGCACATTTTTCCCAATTCTATAACAATCCTATTTATTATAATCCTGCCTTTTCCGGGTTGAACCTTGGCCTCAAGGCTCGGATGCATTATAAGCGTCAGTGGGTCAATATCCCCGGTGATTTTCATAATTATAGCTTCTCTGCTGATATCGCTGACCGCAATATGCCCGGTTCCGGCGGACTTGGTTTTATTATCAATAACGACCGCCGTGGGATTGGCTACCTTCAAACAATGACCATCGGCCTGGCGCCATCGGTGCGTATACCGCTAGCCAGTAACTTTGTTATGCAGTCTGCACCGCTTTTATCATATGTTCGAAAGGAAGTTAACTGGGAGAAAATGATCTTCTCCGGTCAGCTGGATGATATCCAGGGAAATGTTAATCCGTCAACTTTCACCCCTCCATCCGATAATGCCCTGTCATATCCCGACTTCGGTTTCGGTATCCTTTTTCAGGTGCATGGTGAAAATACCATTGCAACTTTTGGTGCTTCAGGCTATCACCTTACTGAACCCAACCAATCCTTTTTCGAGGAGAGTGCACCACTGGCACGTCGATATGTCGGTCATGGTGATATTGTTTTTGATATTGGTGATTATAAAGGCTATTTCAAAAGGAAGGTCAGTTTTAAACTGAATCCGGGTGTTGTTTTTATGCAGCAGGCGAATATGACGCTTTATTCTGTAGGAATCAATATGTATATCCGCAATGTATACCTTGGCTTGTGGTATAAGAATGAAAGCCTCGAATATGACACCTATTCCGATGTTTCAGGGATGGCAGGACTGATGATCCCACTCACCAGCGACTCTAGGATGAAGATTATGTATAGTTATGATATGCAGGTAAATGCCTCTTTTGCATTTGCCGGCCCAACCCATGAAATTACACTGCTATTTGAGTTCGACAAGCTAAGGCTAATTAGCGAAGCTAGAGGCAATAGTTATAGAGGCAGACAAATCATTGAAGAAACACTCGAGTGTTCTCCTTTCTAGCTGGTTATTATTCTATTTACATTCCTGTATCTTTCTCAATACAATGTTTTCCAGTATGAGGGTATAATCATAAGCCTCGCATTCATAAGGAAATATAAATATATCAGATAATCCCAACCATCTTTTCCAGGGATCCTTGAAGCTTGAGGCCATGTTGGCGACGAAAAAGTTATAGGTTCCGATGTCGGGTTCCAGTTCAACAGGAACCAAATTTTCAGGAGGAAATACGTCCAGTTTCATCAGTGAAGAGCTCAACAGGATCATTTCCATATAAGTTTCACTTTGCGGGAGCAGGTTCATTATATCGGCAATCAGCTTATGGCGTAAATCCTCCATGGTCCTGTCCTGAACTTTGGAAAGCAATCTTGCAGCATGGTAAAGGATCACTTCAGTTTTTTGATAATGGGGAGAGATATAGGCTGCATCATTCAAATGATGATCATTGAGTATCATATCCCTGATCAGGTAAAGGGTAGCCGAGTCGTGTTTGTTCAGCAGGAATTCGTTTTCGAAAATCATGCTCATTGTATTTGCATGCACACAAAGGTCGAAGTCAATTGGCATATTGAGCCCAAACCAGGTTGAATAAGCCGGTTCATCACGGTATTTGTCAAAGGTGTTTTGTACCTGCAAGCGATGCAGGTTGGTATGCTTGACCATTTCTAATCTGAGCCAGTCTTTGTCTGTAATGTTCTGTTCATCCGATAGATAAATGATGCTTGTATCATCGAAGTCTTCAGGAAGCTTGAATTTTTTGAATTTTGAAAGGACCGCATCATTGGGGAAGTGTTGGGATGGATTCGTCCTCCAGAAATTATAAATAGCATGGCCATCTTTATTCCTGTATTCAGGATATTGTTTCAGGGCGCGATTTGCAATGCTATCAATCAATTCCCTGCTTTTTTGACTGACGTATGGACGTATTTCCCGGAGGGTCATGACAATCAGTGCGGTGAAGAAAATATTATTGTCCTCCTTTTTATAAGATAATACCGGATGAGTTCGTTGCGAGGGGAAGAGACCTTCATCATAAAATACCTCTTCTTCCGATTGCATCGAAAAAATCACTTTTACCAGGATGTCCTCCTGGTTTAAAGCCGTGTTTTTGTTCTGTCCACTTAAGTGCCCAGCTGTGAACATTAAAACAAATCCGATACCCAGCCACTTTCTCATGCCATTAAAATAAAAAACACAGGCGGAATATTGCCCGTGTTCGTAAATAAATTAAGTGTTTCTTTATTAATGTATAAGAGTTACACTTCCATAATTTTTCGTGTTGCCATCACCGATGTCACTACCTTCCCAGATCGAATTGTCGCGGAAAACGGCTTTAACTTTCCAGATATATGCACCCTGTGGTAAAAGCTGTCCTTCATACCTTCCATCCCAGCTTTCAACTGGGCGTCCGTCTCCATCCAGCTCTGTAGAGGACCAGACAAGTTCACCCCAGGCTGAGAATACCTGTATGCGGTATTCTTTAAGATTGTAACCTTTTGGTTTGAACAACCTGACGTCAGGATTTGGGCTGAGAGGTGCAAAAGCATTTGGAATGTATAGCCCTTTAAGAATTACCTTGTATTCAAAATGTGAAGTGTCGGTGCAATTCCGGTTGTTAAATGCTACCAGCATAATATCGTATGTCCCATCTTCATTGTAATTGGTTGTTGGTTCTTCCAGGTAGGAGGAATCTCCATTATCAAAATTCCAAAAGTATGCATTGGCCCCAATGGAGCGGTTCTCAAAAAACACTTGTCCCTGCACTCCCTGATAGTTCTCTTCGAATACAAATGAACTGATGGGTCTGTCAAAAATCTGTATGCTCTGGCTGAGTGTATCCATACATTGATTCTGATCGGTAATGACAAGGCTGACGTCATAGGTGCCTGTCTTATCAAAATTGTAAGCGGGGTTTTGCAGGTTGCTTGTATCCATCACATTAAGGGTATCACCAAAATTCCATGCCCAATGTATGATTGCGGAGGATGATGTGTCAGAAAGATCCTCGAAGAAGGTAGGGTTATCAATACAGGGTGCTTCGAATTCAAAATCAGCGGTAGGCCTCGGGAAAATTGCAATTGTTTTCAGGTATGTGTCAGTACATCCAGCCTCATTGGTTACCCTGAATTCAACTTCGTAATTACCTGATTGACTGTACATATATACGGGGTTTTGTAAATCAGAAGTATCATTGACCAGTCCGGGATCTCCGAAATCCCAGTGCCATTGTGAAATATCCATGCCATTGCCCGAAGATTCATCAGTGAATAGAATTTCTGTATTACCGCAGCTTGCGGAGTTTGAAAATTGTGCCATGGGAGAAGGGTTAATGAGAATGGTCTTGTTTGTACTATCCATGATAATGCTTCCATCAATATCGCCTGTAATGATTAGTTTAACATCATACACACCCGCATTCGTAAAGGTATGACAAATGATGGGTTCATACGCATCATATTCCAGGGTCTGTCCATCTCCGAAATCCCAAAACCATTCGGTAATAGTGCCTGCATTCAGAAAGATATATGAGCTATCACTAAAACAGACTTCTTGCCCATTACAAAGCGGATCGCTCTCAAGGGTGAATCCTGCTGTCACACAGGGGTTTTTTTCGACTGGCAAGGTAATGGAGTCGGTGCATCCATTTTGGTTGGTGATTGAAAGTGTTGCAAAATAAGTGCTGTCTTCCGGTCCGTAAATATGCGAGGGATGCTGATTGGTCGAGAAATTGCTTGAACCGGAAGCAATATCTCCGAAATTCCAGAACCAGGAAATTATCTCTGTTCCCCCGCCGCCGATTGACAGATCAGTAAACTCTGTGGGTTCGTCACATTTTGCAATGCTAGCTGTGAAATCAGGCATTGGCAGCGGGTTAACTGTCACTGTATGATAAATATTCGATTCACAATCGTTTGTATTTGTAGCCGTAAGAACTACCTGGAAGTTTCCTGCCTCCTGATATGTATGCGATATGGTATCATAGGCAGTGGTCACAAAAGTAGATCCATCCCCGAATTCCCATTTCCACGATACCACACTGTCGATTACGGGTAAAAAGGAGGCATCGAAAAATGTAGGCTCTCCCAGGCAGACTTCAGTTGCGGTAAAGTCTACCGAAAGTTCATCATTGATACAAACCGTATCAATATAAGAAGAAGAACACTGATTCAGGTCTGTAACAGTCAGCGTGACCGGGTAACAGGTGTCAGAATAAGCAAAAGTGTAGTGCGGGTTTTGTTCTGTTGAATAATAACCTTCATCGATCTCCCACAACCACGAATTGATAATGCTTCCATTTTGCCCCGGTTCGGATTCATCTGTAAAGTAAACGGTTCCGTGTGGTTCGCAAACCAAATCAAAAACATAATCTGCTTCCGGTTTGTCAAAAATGCTGATTTGACGGGTCAGTGAATCTGTACATCCATTGATATCCGTAACCACGAGTTTTACATCATACGTACCGAAATTCGTAAAATAATGTGCCGGGTTTTGCAAAATGGATGTATTGCTGGCCCCTGAGGCCGGATCATCAAAGTTCCAGGTCCAGGAGTTTATGATGCTGTTGTTTACAAAAGATTCGTCAAAGAAATAGGTTGAGTCGGTATAACACTGGTTCTCAATAGAAAATAGCGGTGTTGGCTGAGCATTCACCCATACGGTATGCGTAACCGAATTCGAGCATCCGTTCAGGTTGATCACAGTAAGAGTAACATCATAAGTCCCCGGTTCTGTGTAAATATGAGGTGGATTCTGTACATTCGCCGTTCCTCCGTCACCAAATTCCCAGAACCAGGAAATAATGTCACTTCCTGTTCCATTAAAATAGGTGATGCTTCCAACACAGGTTGAGTCGGGATTGACCGTAAAATCGACATCTGGCAGTGAGTTTATAAAGACCTCCTGGGAGATGGTATCCTGACATCCAGTTGCATTGGTCACCTGCAGGGTAACGATAAAACTGCCCGAATCGGAGAAAATATGTATGGGATTTTGCAGGGTGGAAAAATTGTTGGTTCCGGTCAGCGGATCCCCGAAGTCCCAGTACCAATTGACGATATTGCCGCCTCCGTTGGGCAGAGACTCATCCTCAAAAAGGACGGGTTCATTATAGCAGGTTTCCGCATAGTCGAACTGTGCTATGGGAGATGCAACGATCTCAATTTCCATGCTACTTGAATCAGTGCAGCCATAAAGATCAGTCACAACGAGGCTTGGGCTGAAAATAGCATTGTTCGTATACAGATGAGCAACATTCGGATCATCAGGAAAATTGATAACCTCCTCTGTTCCGTCACCAAAATACCAGTGCCAGCTTACAATATAGCCGGAAGGTGAGGTACTGTAATCGGTAAAATAAACCGAGTCGCTCTGGCAGGTTGGTGATGAAACATCAAACAAAGAGTTTGGTAGCTGTTTAATATTTACGGGATGGCTCACAGAGTTGGTGCATCCATTGATGTCGGTAACAGTTAAAGTAACATTGTAGGTTCCCGCCTGGAAGTAAGCATATTCAGGGTCTTGCACTATATCGGTGCCTCCATCGCCAAATTCCCAGTACCAGGAAACAATATCCGTACCCATACCATCAAACTGTATGATCTCCATCACACAGGCTGTATCCCGGTCGGCGGTGAAATCAACCCCAGAAGGTATATTAACACTTACCGGTTCAATAATGGTATCTGAGCATCCTGCCTGGTTGGTAACTACAAGTCTTACTTCAAATGTGCCTGCATCAGTAAAAAGATGTGTCGGGTTTTGCAAAATGGAGGTGTTATTGGTTCCCGAAGCGGGATCGTCAAAGTTCCAGAACCAGCTTATGATCTGGCTGCCATTATTCACTGAAGACTGGTCGGTAAAATCAACAGCATCGCCATAGCATGCGTTGTCGTAAGTAAAGTTGGCAACCGGATTGGGGACCACGGAAACAGTTTTGGTCATGCTACTGATGCAACCATCAGAGTCTGTTACTGTGAGGGATACAATGTAATCTCCGTCATCATCATAAAGATGGGATATATTGGGGTTATCCGGATAACTGATCGTTGTGGTTGTACCATCACCGAAATCCCATTCCCAGGTTTGAATGTAGCCGTTGGGGGTGGTGCTGTAGTCGGTAAAATGCGTTGAGTCTCCAAAACAAGTCGGGGCGCTGTGCTGAAAATTGGGCATGGGTAGTGCATTGACCTGCACGGGATAGCTGATGGAATTGGTGCAACCGGATGCATCGGTCACCGATAATGACACATTATAGGTCCCGGCTGTTTCAAAGCTATGAGTTGTGTTCTGAGTATTTGCTGTGTAACCGTCTCCGAAATCCCAGTTCCATGTGGTAATGTTGCCGGAGGATGTTCCAGAGAAATCAGTTGGCTGGTCAACACAACTGGGGTCGGGACTGAATGTGAAGTCAAGTCCGGGTATATCGCTTACAGTAACATCATGTGATTCTGTAGCTGTACATCCGTTAATATCTGTAATTTCTGCTGTTACGGTGTAGGTTCCCGCACTGGTATACAGATGAATGGGATTCTGGATATTGGATGCACCTCCATCACCGAAATCCCAGGTCCAGGATACTGCACTGGCACTCGTGGTGCCAAAGAAACTTGTTGCGCTTCCAAAACAGGTGGGTTCGGGATCCCAAGTAAAATAAACCACGGGACTGTCATCAACCACAACTGGATGTGTAACATCGTCGGTGCACGTTACGCCGCTAGAATCAGCTGTGATTGTGAGACTAACATTGTATGTTGCTCCTGCGGCAAATGTGTGAACCGGATTTTGTATCGCAGAGGTTCCTCCATCTCCGAAATCCCATGACCATGAAACAATGACATAATTTGGATTGCTACTGGTAGACAGGTCGGTGAACTGGTAAGTTTCACAACTTTGTACGTAATAATTAAATCCGGCGTTGGCAGGGCATTGAGCTTTGCTGCCCTGTGTGTGTGTTAATGCTGACAACAGGATCAGTATTAGAGCAGACAGCTTCCCTTTGGTGAATTTCGCAATCATTTGTTAGTGTTTTGGCTTAAGCATTCAAATAAATCAGCTTGTGAATATACGTTAAATCCCTTAAAAAGTTTTAAAAAATCAACCAAATCATCTCTTTTTAGAATCATAATATTTCAGAAACTGATACAATTGATTTGCAGATATTTTCTTGGCAATAATTTCTCTTTCCCGGTTAAGTAAATAAATCATCGGTGTTGCATAAATGTCATATAGATCATGGTAGCTTTCAGTGATGCTCCTGGTGGCGTTAACATTCACCCAGTCCTGTATTTTGTATTGCTGGATTTTGTCCTTCCATTTAGCCAGGTTAGTATCCGTGCAAACGGAAAAGACTTTGATATCGAATGAGGTGCTGTCAATGAGCGGTTTCAAAATTTTAATCTCTTTCTTGCACACCCCGCAATCATAATCATAAAAAAAGAGAAGTAGGTAATCGGATTTAATGTTATAAAAGGATGTAAAAGTATTGGCTGTGTCGAGCAAAATCAGGTTGGGCGCTTTGTTTCCGATCAACAGTGGAGCTACCTTTTCTGCCCGGTCACGTATTTTTTTTACGACAGATTCTGAAGTCCTTACCCTTGTAGAATCACCAAAATAATTTCTTGCAAGATGCACAAATACCTTATCCATTCCCATAATCTCTTCCTGGTCATACTGTTCGATAAAATGCCATATCAGGTAATTAAAAACGATATCAGAGGAATCTGTTCTGCTGAGAACCTTGTCAATTTCTTTGATAATGGAATCAGGATGCTGGTAGACAACTTTGTCGAAAAAGACGGATAATTTATCATAGAATACCGGCGTTCTCAATATCCGTGGGTCGTGAAGCCCGATGTTGTTCCAGTAATTGTCCTTGTATATCTGATATTGTATCCTTTTATAATCCGGATGCTGAGGATCCAGTGTATCTGGGATTTCGATTTGTTGTATTGTCCTGAATATAATAGATATGATATGATTTGGATGTTCCCGTAAGAGTTTGACTTTGTATTTGTTAATACTGTCGTTGATTACATTCAGTACTTGAGTTTTTTTCTCCCTGATGGCATCTGTTAAGCCTGGATCCTTTAATTCCTGATTTAAACTGTTTGCCAATTTGTGGAGCGATTCTGTAAAGTGCACATAGTCAAAAAAGATCTCGTTTTCAAAAGAACCTTGAATTTTGGTATTCAAAATCATCTCTGTAGTGTCGGTAGTGATGGTAAATTCTTGTTCTTTATCGACGATGAACTCGATTAGTTTTGTTTTTTCCTGGCTGACCAGAAAATACACCCCACCCGGCAAGCTGGTGTTTCCATCGAAGGTATATTTTCCATTTTTGCGGTAGGCGGTATCAGCTATTGTGTTTTTATCACCGTAATAACTCGCAAGATAAAGTAGCGAATCATTAAGTCCCTTAATTTTGAAATGTATGGAGTAGGCGCTTTCCTGGCTGTATAGGTTTATGAATGTGAAGCAAACGAATGCAGTAAAAATGAATTTTTTAACCACTGTGTAATTTTTTAGCAAATTTAAAAATTATCTGCTTTAAACGAAGAAAGCGCGCAACAAATGTCGCACGCTTTCGATGCTCCCCTGACCATCACCAGTTCAAATCAAAAAATGTTCAGGTTTTTCGAATGAACTGCGATGTTTCTTTTCCAGTGCTTGATAGTGTTATTGAATGGTCGTATAGGGTCCTTCGGCCCGCCAATAGCACTGTTATTGAACTTTAGGCCATGCTTGTTTTCAAGGTTGGACAGTTCAAGTGGAAGCAAAACTGTGAATGTTGAGCCATTACCAGCGTTGGATGATACCATTATTTCGCCACCCAGAATTTCAGTCAGGCCTTTGGAGATGCTCAACCCGATGCCGATACCATTGTGTGATTTTCTCATAGAATCGTCCACCTGGGTAAATTTATTAAAGACCATACTCAGCTTCTTGCTGGGTATGCCGATTCCTGAATCTCTTACAAAGAATTCAATATTTTTACGCGATTTTTGCTTATAGCCCAGTTCAATAAAACCTTCTTCGGTAAATTTCAGGGCATTTTCCAGGAGATTGCAAAGAATATACTTAAGTTTTGCCGGATCTGTCTTTATGATCAATTTCTTATGGCTACAGTTTTTATTTAACCTGATATCGATGTGGGATTTGCCTACATTGGATTTTTCTTGCTGGAATTTGATCAGGATATCATCCAGAATAGCATTTACATCAACTTGTTGCCACTGCACTTCAATGTCTTTTGCTTCCAGGCGAGCACTTTGCACAAGATTATCAATGATCTTCATCAGGTTGTCGCTGCTTTTAAGAATGCCATCAATGAATATTCTTTTCTCCGTATCATCAAGTCCTTCGTCACCCAGTAGACTTGAAAATCCAACAATTGCGTTCATGGGTGTTCTAATTTCATGAGAGATGTTTGACAAAAACCTTTCCTTCAACCTATCAACTTCGCAGGATTTCTCTTCAAGTCTCTTTTCCAGCTTAGTGATCTTTTCTTCAAGGCTGCTTTTATCAACCTTTATAATTTTCTGGTCTTTCATTCAAATTCCAACTTTTGTGCATTTCGCCTTAATTTATTCTCCAAAAACTCAAAATGTAACCCATTTTTGAAATTATTTTGAAAATAAAATATCCGAATAGCTTGAATTGGTCTTCCTTTATCGGCGAAAAATCAGTTTTTTTAACCCTTATCTCAGAATTTGGCTGACTCATGGCATAGGCTGTTTTTACTAGCTTTGGGTGGGTTTTTGCGAAGTGATACCAATATGTCAGCAAAAAAAATGGATCTTTTTATAAAAAAAGTCGTTATAAAAGGGTTACCTTTTTTTAATAAGCGGAATAAACTATCAGCAATTGCTAAACAGTATTTACTAAAACATTAAATAATGAAAACGAAATTTTCACGAAGGGCAGTTACATTATTTGTTGGTCTGCTATTAAGTTTTACTTTGTATGCACAAACCGGTAATGTTTCTGGAAATGTTTACTATCACAACGATCCTGAATTTCCTTTGGAGGGTGTTTTTGTTAAACTTACCGATGCTTCAGGGAATATTGTAGGATTTGATACTACCAATGTCAATGGGGCATATGAATTCTTTGGACTTTCCAATGGTATATATAACCTGGATTTCAATACAGATCTTGATGCAGGGGGTGTCGCTATACAGGATGCCCATTTGATCATATTACATATTGTAGGCATTATCACATTTACACCGATTGAATTTATGGCTGCTGATGTCAACGCAGATGGTGAAATTACCATGGCCGACTTTTTTATAATTGTCATTGGCTGGCTGGTACAGGGAAACCCATTCCCTGCCGGCGATTGGGTGTTTGAATCGGCTACGGTGAATGTTGGAGGAGGAAGTCGCGATGGTGTGAGTACCGGTGGTTCCAGTTCAGGAGACGTTGATGGGTCATGGCTGCCCACTTCAAGGGATATCCCTTATGCCAGTGTCAACTATACTACAGCAGTATTCAATAGCAATAATATCGAAATCCCACTGAATATAAATTATACTGATGCGATCGGTGGATTCCTTCTGGTATTGGATTATCCCTCTGAACAGGTTAATATCACAGGTGTTAAAACCCAACTGAATGATTTGAACTACCAGGTCTTTGAAAATGAAGTAAGAATCTCCTGGGTGGATGTTAATCTTGAAAATATTAAAACTGGAAGCAGTCCGGTGATTAATCTTGTTGCTGAAGTTCTTGATGATCGCGATGAAATTCGCATTGGGGTAAATCCTGAATCTCATGTGATAGATAATAAAGGCAATCCAGTTGAGGAGGTTGAATATAGCTTGCCAATCCTTCACAAGCAGGATTTTATGGCAGATATTAATAAGTTGTTCCCAAATCCTGCCTCTACACAAGTTAATTTCAGTGCAAGTTTACCGGAAGAAGGCCAGCTTCACATTTGCTTCTATGATATGAATGCAAGGCTTGTGAAAGAAATAAAATCGTTTGAACAGCCTGGATTTATGAATGATCAAATATACATTCAGGATCTCCAGAATGGAATGTACATGTACAGAATTTATTTTAAAGGTGAGAATTTTAATTTCGATACAGGTGATATTCTCCTGATAAACAGATAATGTATTGAAGGTAAAATTTCGTTTTCAAACAGACAAAAAGGGTGTTATTTAATAGCACCCTTTTTTTTATTTTTTTCCTTAGATGTTGAGATTTCTATATTTTTGGCTACTTTTAAGGAAAATAAAAAGTCAATTAATTTTGGATGGTGGAAAGCAGAAGGCGATATAAAATTGGAGCTATTATTTTTTTCCTTGGCGCCTTATTTGCCATGTTAAGTAATGATTGTTTCGCCCAAAACGATCAACCATCATTAGAGAAACTTTTTGAAAAGGGCGAAGAATTTTATGATAACAACCAATACGATTCTGCACTTGCACTTTTTGAAAGAGTGATCTCATCGGCTTCCGCATCAACCAACGATACATTGCTAATGCTGGCATATATAAAGGCAGCAAATTGCCTTCAGAGCAAGGAAGAATATGACGCTGCTTTTGAAATGTTAAATAAGCTAAAGAACCAATCATTTTTTCCCAATCTGGAAAACTCAAAATTAATCACTGAGTATTATCATGTTCTGGGCACAACATTAGGTAATCAAGGTGCACACAACAAGGCAATAGAGATTTTAATGAAATCCGTAGATGCCAAGATCCGGTTTTTTGGTGAAAGCGACACTACTTTGGCCAAAACATATAATAATATTGGTATGTACAATTTTTATCTTGGACATTTTGATAAGGCCAATGAGTATTATCAACGTGCAATAGAAATTGCAACCAACTTTAAAAAGAATAAATCAGATCCGGATATCGGTGCTTATTACCAGAATATCGGTATTATCGCTGCCAGTAAAGGAGATTTTGATAAGGCACTGAAACTATTTACCAAAAGCCTTAATTTCTTTCTTGGGATTCTGGATCCGAACTCAGAGTACCTTGCCAGGATTTATGTCAATCTGGGGCGTTTGAATTTCCAATTCTCCAAATATAAGGAAGCCTTGAAATATTTTGACAAGGCAGAACGAATATACTTTAACAATGATCAAACAGATTCGTATCCGGTAGGTGTTATTTTTGTTAATAAGGGTAATATCTTTATGCGAAAAGGTAATCTTGACAAGGCTCTTGAGTATTATAAAAAGTGTATACAAATATATCGGAATAAACTCAATCCTGAACATCCCTATATTTCAACAGTTTTAAATAATCTGGGAGCTGTGCAGGCTGATATGATGGATTACGATAAGGCTTTGGATTATTACAGGCAAAGCAAGGCCATTTCAAAGGATCCGGTATCGAAAACAATTGTTTACAGAAATATTGCCAAGATCTATGAATTGAAAGGGGATCCGGCCAGTGCTGAGGACCACTATAAAAAGTCAATTGAATATGCACTTGAAAACCTTTCCAGGTTCCATTATGAGCTGGGTAACTCCCTACTTGCACTGGGGGATTTCTTTCTTGAAAGCGGGAATCTGGACCAGGCCTATGAAGAATTCAAGAAAGCATTGGAAATATTTAACAGGAATTTTGACTTCAAGAGCCCCTATATTTCCAAAGTATATCTTCGTTTGGGTGAGTATTACATGAAAAGACAGAATTTTGCCCGGGCACTGGAAAATTATCAGAAAGCCATTATTGCTTTTCTTCCCGACTTTAATTCTCAGGATATTTATACTTTTCCGCCGATCAATGACCTGATTATGGTGAATGAGTTGCTGCCTATGCTGATCGGAAAATCCAATGCCTTCTTAAAACGATACCAGCACGAAGGCAATATTGAAGATTTGAAAGCCTCTCTCAATGCATACCGGACCGCTGTAAGTATCGTGGATGACATTCGTTTGAACTTGCGTGAGGAAAGTATGTTGAGGTATGCTGATGAAGTAAGGGAAATATTCCAGAATGCAATAGCCACCTGTTTGAAGCTATATTATGTAACCAGCAACAAAAAATACCTCAAGGAAGCTTTTGACTTTACAGAAAAAAGCCGATCAGCGGTTTTGCTAGCATCGATGCGGGATATTGAAGCAATTGATATTGGTGGAATACCTGATTCATTAAAGCAGAAAGAACGCAATTTAAGGGAAGGCATCAGTTCCTATGAGAAACTCTTGTATGATGAGCGTAATCTGGTGAGCCAGAACCAGTCAAAGATCTTGCTCTGGGAGAGTAAGATCTTTGATCTAAAGCGGAATTATGATGAATTGATTGAGAGTTTTGAGAAGGATTACCCATCCTACTTCAGCCTTAAATACGAAACCCGTGTAATGAATGTTGAAAGCATACAGGAAAAGCTTGGGAAGGAAGATGTACTGTTGGAATATGCAATGCAGGATACAACAATGGTACTCTTTATGATCGCAAAAGACGATTTCAGAACAGTGTCCATGAACCTCGGTGAGGATTTTGATGATGAGATCAGTTTTCTGGTCGACTTTTATCAGCGGAGTCTCTTCCATCACAGCCTGGAGGTTTACAATGAATTTCTGAAAGTTTCCAATAAATTTTATAATAAGCTTATTGGGCCCGTTGCTGCTGAAATAAAAAATAAAAACTTAATTATTATACCTGATGCGAGTTTGAATTATATTCCGTTTGAATCACTGATAAAGAATATTCCGGTGGTTGATTTAATGGACTACAGGGGTTTACCCTATCTGGTAAAAGAACATCCAGTCAGTTATTCATTCTCAGCAACAATTTTATTTGAGGCTGAAATACCGGACAGGGCAAAAAAGAAGTTGCTTGCCTTTGCACCAACCTATTCAAAAACAAGTGGGGAGATCAGGGTTTCTGGAATGTCTGATATCAATAAACTGGATCCGCTTCAGAATGTCGAAAAAGAAGTTAGTCAAATAACAAACCTAATTCGGGGTTCTGTTTTTTCCGGGGCCAATGCTACGGAAACTAATTTTAAAGAAAATGCTTCCGATTATGATATCCTTCACCTGGCCATGCACACAATTGTTGATGATGTTGAGCCATTGTATTCCCGCCTTGTATTTACCCGAACAAAAGACTCTGTCAATGATGGACAACTTTATGCGTATGAATTATATAACCTTAACCTGAATGCTCATATGGCTGTACTGAGCGCCTGCAATACGGGATACGGAAAGTTGCGTAAAGGAGAGGGTGTGATCAGTCTTGCAAGAGGTTTTATATATTCTGGTGTTCCCAGTATCGTAATGACTTTGTGGGAAGTTGAAGATAAGTCGGGAGCAGAAATCATGACCTCCTTTTATGAAAATCTGGAAACTGGCATGAACAAAGGGAAGGCACTTCAGCAGGCCAAACTTGATTATCTGGCAAAATCGCCTCAATATCGTGCACATCCTTACTTCTGGTCAGCTTATGTTACTATTGGGGATGACGCTCCCTTATTCGATAAATACGAAAAGTATTATGGAAGTATGACATTGCTTCTCACTGTGCTTATCTTTGGTATTGTGCTTCTTGTATATTTGAGAAGAAGAAGTCGCAAAAGAAAACAAACATTAACATTTTGAATCGCATCAATTACCTGTTGAAACCGGACAACCAGTGAGAATTGACATAATTTGTTGCCGCACACTATTTGCCAGATTTCTGAAACCAATTGTTATACGAATTTAAAAGCCTTTGTATCCTCAGCCTTTTATCCGTTCTTTTCAAAATGGACAATGATAGGTGCCATTATGGAAATCTAAGGCTGAGTCGCCAAGAATTCTTCTGTCATAAATTGGAACAAAAAAAGCCCCATTTTAGGAATGGGGCTTCGGGGGTTTTTGGAATCCAGGTAAGGATCAAAGACCGATCTTAAATTTTCTTTAAGATTTTTTCGGCCTTTTCTTTATAGATGCTTTCGCTATTGCTGATTTGATCTAGCAATATTTTCGCTTTTTCTTCCTGTGAACTTTTAACATAACAGAGGGACAGGTACCATTCGGCCTGCTCAACAAACAAATTATTCTTGTGGTTGATTATGGCCTGGAAGGTTTCGATCGCATTTTCCAGTTTGTCAGTCTCCAAATAGGACAGACCCAGATAGTATTTTGCTAGAATGTTGTTGTTCTGGTTCTGAAGTATTTCAATGGCATTATCGTATTTTTTCTCATGATAAGCCAGTAATGCTTCTTTCAGGTCAATATCTTCTGGACTGGTGCCAGACCTGACCATCATGATGGCATCATCCGCCTTGTAAAAATTTGAGAAAATGCCATCCGTTGATGTGTCTTGTCCGCTATTAAACAACATAACTCCACCAACAATCAGTGTGATAAGAATTGCTGCTGCAATGCCACTTACATAAGATGGTTGGGTAAACAATGAAATAATCTTTGCTGCAAGTCTCTTCCTTGTATATTCCTCATGAATTGTTTGTAATTCATTGCGTAATTTAATGGTATCCTGATCCAGCAAAGCTTCATTGATTTCCTTATGGAGTTGTACCTCCCTGCGAAGCTCAGCATTGGATTTCATCTCCTCCTTAAAACTCAGCAGAAAATCATCGCTTAATTCGTCGTTCAGGTATTTTTCGATTAAAATAAAGGTTTTAGCATCCATTATAAAAACTCCTTATATTTTGGGTCCTCTTTTATATTCTTTACCAATTTTTCTTTGCACTGGTACTTTCTTTTCTTCGCATATTTGTCACTTTTGTATCCCATGATCTCTGCGATTTTTTTCAGAGGCACTTTTTCAAGTGACAATTCCAGAACTTTTCTGCAATCCTTTTTCAGGTTTCTGAAATGTTTTTGAAAAAGTTTGAATTTTTCCATTTTTTCAAACTCCTTTAACATCTCTTCATTATCATCTACGATCACATCATCGTCGGGAAAGAACTCGATGGTTTGTTTTCTTTTTTCGAGTTGTTTCAACCACAAAAGTTTGCAGATTGAATACAAGTAAGTACCGAAAGAACAATCAACCAGCTTTATCTCATTTTTGAGGATCTTTTTGTAAACAACGATCAGGGCATCCTGATAAGTATCTTGTGCATCATCGTCATTTCCACTGTTTGTTACAACCAGATGTTGTATCTGCGGATAAAATGACTTGTAAATGAACGTTAAGACATCCTTGTCATGTTGTTTGATCCCCTTGAGTAACTCTTCAACACTATATTCCCTCACTGGTCAATTATTAATACGGTTTATACATAAAAGGTAACCCTTTAATTTCTAATAAATTTAACTATTTATCAATAGATGCTATAAGGGTTTGTTAGACAGCCATTTAATGTAATTAAATTTATAAACAATTTTGCTTAGGTATCCATTGAGAATGCCTGCTCTCCTTCTGAAACACCAGCCAGACAATCTCAATACAATTATACAAATATTTTATTCGCATTGAACTTGCTTTTTCTATTCTTTTTGCCATATTTTTTTTACTTTTAAGCTACGGAATACCACAATTAACATGTACCTCTGCGAAAGAGTTTTGATCATTACTAAACCCATAAACCAAAATTTGCAAGTATGAAGCCTGGTGTCATAAAAACCATTCTGCGTTTTTTCTGTTTGATGCTTTGCCTAATCCTGGTCCAGTTTGTCTATTCACAAAGGCCCAATTCAGGTATAAAGGCTGATGTGTATTTTATGTTTTATAATGTGGAGAATTTATTTGATCTGCTGGATGACGAGATGACAAGAGACGATGAATTTGCGGAAGGCAATGAAAAAAACTGGAACGAGCATAAACTTGTTAAAAAGATCCGCTCCATTTATAAAGTTATCATAAGCGCTGGAAATTGGAATCCTCCGGCATTTATTGCCCTGGCTGAGGTAGAAAACCGGGAAGTGCTTTTGAAACTACTCAATCAAACCCCTTTGAAGGAATTGGATTATGGAATTATTCATTTTGATTCCCCGGATGAAAGAGGGATTGATCTTGCTTTGCTTTACCGGAAGAGTGTTTTTCAAACAAGCCATCAGCAGGCGATTGAAATCGGTTTTCCTTTCGATTCCTCGAACAAAACACGTGATATTTTATATGTTGCCGGGAAGATTGACCAGGATACCATGCATGTTTTCATTAATCATTGGCCATCGAGGTTTGGAGGCACAATGGCTTCAGAGCCTTATCGATCGTATCTTTCTCAGGTATTATGTCAGCAGATTGATTCAATTATTATTCGTAACCCGAATGCCAGAATCATCATATGCGGTGATTTTAATGATGAACTCGGGAACAATAGCCTGCAAGAACTGCTGACCTGTACTGAGCGCAAAATACATCCTCTGAACCCCGCTATTACTAAAAAAATTCCCGGATCGATCAAATTTCAACAAAAGTGGTATATATTTGATATGTTTATGGTTTCGGAAGCATTGCTGGATACATCTTCAGTAATGTATGCTGATAAAACTTATCAAATTATTGCAGAGGATTTTATGTTATTGGAAGATAGCAGGGGATATGGTGTTAAGCCTTTCAGAACTTACAATGGACCCCATTATATTGGTGGCTGCAGCGACCATTTGCCGGTTCTAATGATCTTACACAGGGCGATAGAGTATGGTGGAAATTAGGAAGAATAGAAAAGTACCACAAATGGGAAAACGCTGGAAGAAATTATTACTATTCAGTGTGCTCGCTCTTTTCTTTGTATCCCTTTTGCTCCTGCTTTTGTTTAAAGAAAGAATTCTGGAGAATATTATCAAGGATGCAGTTTATGCTGAAAGTATGGGGCGTTATTCAATCCGTTTTGATGAACTGGATTATCGGATCAAGGATAATTCTATCTTGTTGCTTGACTTTTCACTCAAAGGAGATACTTCCAAATTGGCTGAGTCAAGGGGTACTGTATTTGAAGTGCTAATCGACAGCGTACAGCTAAAAAAGGTGCGTTTTTTGAAATTGTACAAAAAACGCTTTCTTGACCTGTCAGAGATCAGGATCAGTAAGCCGATCATTAAGATATTCAAGTCCGATACAAGTTTCGCAAACAAGCCTCACGAAGAACTTCAATTAGCCTTTTCAAAAGGTATGCTGAAATTATTTTCACGTAGCCTTATTGGGCTGTTCAACATTACAAATGGACAATTGGAAGTTTTTAATTATTCCGATGATACAATAGCGGCCTATTCCGTTAGAAGCTTTGATGTGAGCCTTTATAATTTCCTGCTGGGTGACAGTTCCTTGAACCGGGAGAATAAAGTGTTCTTTTCGGATGATTTGGATATTGGTTTGCACGGCTTAGAAAGAAACCTGCATGATCACCTGCTTGGTATAGAATATGTCAGGCTATCAACTGCTTCCAAGAGTATTCATCTGGAAGGGATACGATTTGAACCAATTAATACAGTGCAGGGTGCAGAGATCAGTTTGCACATTCCATGGGCCAAATTTGATGGATTTGATCTGCCTGCGTTGCTTTATGATGAAGTAATAGAGCTTGATACCATTCTGATACTGAAAGCTGATTTAAAGATATCCAGCCGAAAATTAGATACCCAGAAATCCACTATAGCATTTAATAATGCGTCATTATTTGATGTGTTTCCAAAAGGGGTCCGCCGTATTGCCATGCAACAATTGATGCTAAAAGATGTCAATCTTGATATTGAGAACTTTAATGCAGGTAAATATGAAAATCTTAATCTGGAATCCCTGAATATTTCCCTCTCAGGTGTCTTTTTGGATTCAACTGTTGCCCGGCAATCCAGGGATTCACTCGTAAAGGGAGACCTTCTGATATCTTCTGAAATGGCTTTTTATCGCAATGAATCCGGTTCAGTATTTAAAAGTGGAATGTTTCATTATTCCCTGAAAAACAGACGTATAAGTATGCATGGCCTGCATTTTACAGATCCAGGTGAAAGGCATGACAGTCTGAGATTGATCATACCCTCATTAAAAATAACCGGGGTTTCACTATGGAATATAATGGACGGTAATTACACGGGATTAAAGGAACTTGAAATTCATAATGCTGAGGTTTATAAAGTAGTACAAAAGTTGCCATACAGCGAATCAGTTGCTGTCAATATTCCGGCTTTCTCGCTGAATTCGTTAAATGCCAAAAATTCCAGCTTGCATCTCGCATTTAAGGATTCTGTCAAATTAACAGCCCGGCTCAAGGGAAATCTTGATTTTATGCTGCATCACCTAAAGCTTGATTCAAATTCTCAACTGGGTTTTCAGCGACCTCGTTATGTGAAACTAAGCAGCGGGGAATTCTTGTGGGAAGATTATTCCAAGAATAATCAGGTTCGGGCAAAACTGCTATTCGATTCCCGTGAAAAGTCGCTGCTATTGAAGAATTTCCATTTGCATTCCTTTGCCATGCATGAGCTTCAAAAGAAAGTTGTGCTAAGAGAGTTGTCATTTCCTTCCTTTGAATTTACAGATTTTGATTACTGGAAATTATTACAAAATAAGCAGTTTGAAATTGAATTGGCATCCCTTCGTCAACCAGAAATTGACCTGTTTGTTCGTAAAGGCCAGCGGACCGGAAATGTAACTGAACTGCACAAGGATTTGCACAGGAAGCTTACCACCTTTCTGGGTCTGATCCGGATGAGGCAATTTGACATAAAGGATCTTGAAGTTAATATTATTGATAATGAAGCGGGAATCGCTGATCATAGAATGGCTCGCATTGATGCTTCTTTCAAACATCTTGTAATCGATACCGTATTTGACCATAGAGAAACCACATTATTATTTGCCGAGGATTTTGTTATACAGTTAAACAATCTCAAGCTGCCTTTTGAGCTTGCTGATACCATCACCATAAAGAATATCACTTTGAATAAAGCTGCACGAAAGGTTCATCTCCATGATATACGAAACCTAACCGCAATAGAGGCTGGAAATAGGAGCAAAAAAATGGCTCCCCCCGGAATATATATTCCCGATATTTTTATCAATGGTGTTGATTTTAATAATTTTTACCTTGATAAGCAATTGAAGGTTGATAGTGTTTTGATCCCGGGAAGTAGTTTTTTAATGCGACATGCAGAACACAATAGTAAGCAGCTTGAGCAACCTCCTTCCTTCGCTGTTCCGGATATTGCTGCCAGCTACGAAATTGATAATATTCTTGTGGACAGTTTAAAGTTTGAATTTCATGATGATACTACAGTACCTGTGAAGTTTAGCCTGTCCTCACATATATCAGGCATTGCCTTTGATTCTTCCCTGGTTTTTGTTCCTTTTGAAAGCCCACTGCCACTGACAGACATTATGATTGATCTGCAGAAACTCATAATTGCTCCTGATACGAACTCAAGACTTTTATTAGATTCACTCAACCTCAGCTTTGGATCAAAGGACCTGAATGCCTACGGCATTTCCTTTTATCAGCGGGGTAAGAGTGAATTAAACAAAATCTCAATGAATTCCAGGGGACTTGATATCAATGGCATTGATTACCAGGGATTCTTTGAAGGGGAAGGCCTTCATTGCGGAAATATTGATGTGGATTCCTGCCAGGTAATGATCGATAGCCCAGGAGTTAGTGCTTCTTCTGCTTCAAGCCTTGAAGCATTTCACAAACCCCTGCACTCTATCAAGGTTGGGGAGGTCAGGTTTCAGAACATTGACCTGGCTATGAGCAGCAGTAAGGAAAGTAAAGTTGCGCATCTCAACAATATCAGCGGTAAAGTAACGAACATCCTTTTCGATTCAGTCAACCTTCATGATCAGCAGAAAATCTTATTTGCTGAGGATATTCAGTTGTCAAAACCGGAATACACCATAATTTCCAGGGATAGTATGTATACTTTTTCTTTTGATGATGTATACCTCTCCACTGCGGAAAAAAGTATACGTGTTGATGATATTCAGATCAAGCCAAACTATATGAAATATGAGTTTTCACGAAAGCTCGGGTATCAGACCGACCGCATGGATGTATTCTTTGATGGTGTGTCGGTGGAAGGAGTTGACTTTAAAAGAATTATTGAAGATACGTATTTGTATGCCAGACATATACGGATTAACAATACAAATTTTGAGGCGTTCAGGGATAAAAGACTTCCATTTCCCGAGTGGCACACAAGTCCCATGCCCCAGGATATGATAGCATCTCTGGGTTTTGGTCTTGATGTTGATACGCTGTTTCTTAAAAAAGCAAAGATACTTTATGGAGAGATGGTCGAAAAATCCGTTGAACCTGGGGAAATAAGCTTCAATAATATGAGTGTTTCGTTGAGTAATATTACCAACGACAGCCTGCAAATACTAATCGATCCGATAATGGTGATGAACGTTCGTGGAAGGATCATGGATAAGGGTGACCTGAATGCTCGTCTCATGCTTAAATTGAATCATCCTTCAGATACATTTGCTTTTAATGCCTCTTTGTCAAAAATAGACCTCTCTGAATTCAACTCCCTTTCGGTCAATCTGTTTGGTGTTGAGATAAAAAGCGGGGATGGTGCGGTTGATACCCTCAATATTTTTGGTAATAAAAATTATGCAATCGGACAATTGTATTTTCCATACCGGAAATTTAAGATTAGGATGATCAACCGGCAAAAGGGAAATCGTGGGGGTATTGGAGACGGGATACTAACATTCCTTGCAAACAATATCCTGCTAAAATCAAACAACAGGCGCTTTGGCCGTCCGGTTCGGGTCGGTGAGATTTTCTATCAACGCGATCCTCAAAAATCTATCTTTAACTATTTATGGAAAGGCGTTTTGAGCGGAGTTGAATCTACCCTGGGGTACAAAACCAGGGAACAGAAAAAGGAAGTAAAAGAGTTTAAAGATAAACTCAATAAAATCGATTGATTTTGCTGGAAGATCTTATGTAAACCCACATAAGATGATGCTGGTATGGAGGGATGATCAGGATTCCCACACACCTTCAATGCTTGAATTACAATGAATACATTTGGCATTGTGAATAGACCTTTCCAGGATTGAAAACCCTTTCCTTTTCATGATGATCTTTCCACAGAACGGGCAATAAGTATTTTCACCCGCTGAACCTGGTACATTACCAATATAAACATAATGTAAGCCTGACGATATAGCAATTTCCCTGGCTTTGACAAGGCTTGAGGTGGGTGTTGGTGGTAGTTTGCTCAATTTGTAGCTTGGGTGAAACCTGCTGAAATGCAAGGGTGTATCCTGAAATCCATTGCTCATGAGCCACTCGCACATTTCCCTGATCATATCGAAATCATCGGTCCAGTCGGGTACCAACAGATTTGTGATCTCCAGCCATACACCTTCATCTTTTAGTGTTTTGAGTGTATTTAAAACAGGTTCCAGCGTACCGGCGTTCAACATTTCATAGACCTCTTTGCTGAAGGATTTTAAGTCGATGTTGGCAGCATCGGTATACTTACATAAATTCAGCAGGGGCTCCTGGTTGATATAGCCTGCTGAAACCAGAATGTTTTTGATATTCTCTTCCCTGGCCAGGCGTGCGGTGTCGTAAGTATATTCGTAAAATGCCACAGGATCTGAATAAGTATATGCAACTGACTGGCACTTGTATTCTCTGGCTTTTTCAATCACTTTTTCGGGTAGCAGGTCATAATTCCTGGTTTCATAGGGCGAGGATTGAGAAATTTCCCAGTTCTGGCAGTTCAGACAGGCCAGATTGCATCCTGCGGTGGCGATAGAGAACGTCAGTGATTCGGGCAGAAAATGAAACAAGGGTTTTTTTTCGACTGGATCCACATGCACTGCACACGGATTACCGTAAGTGAGGCAATATAGCTTTCCGTTTTTGCTGATGTTTGTCTTGCAATCCCCAACTTCTCCTTCATTCAAAACACAAGCCTGAGGGCAAAGCAAGCATTTAATCCCCCTGGGGGTATTAACATAATACATGGATTCTTTGCTCCATTTCCAGAGCTCTTCTTCCTCGCTCAACAGACCTGACGTTGGTGTAAAGTCAGGCAGGATTCCCCCAAAAAGCTTTGGGCTGAGTGCAAGACCGCAAAGACTGCAAAAACCTGTTTTAATAAACGCTCTTTTGCTGATCCCTTTCATCTTAAGTTTTTAAATTCGGCCGGTCCTCAGATAAACATTTGCCATGGATACAAAATTGAATGCCAGTAATATGAGCCCCGTACCGATTAAGCCAAATAAAGGTACCAAAAATATAGAAGTTAACAAAATCCCCAGGGCTGATCCTGTCATGTCTGAAAGATAAGTTTTTCCGCATACTGATTTTGTTTCTTCAGGTAATATCCGACTGGCAAGAGCATACTGCTTACCTGTGAAAAAACTAATCAGTAAGGTCATAAACAATATGGCAAATTGCGTAATAACCGGGTTTGCCACCCACTCTTTGAAAAAGGTCAATAATACAGGGACCAGCAAAGCAGTTAAGCCGATAAAGGCGTGTACTCTCAGAAATATTCCTTTGTCAGGTTTATGTTTTCTACTTGCCCATCGGGAGCTCCCAAGATACAACCCGAGCATAAATACTGCAATGATAAGACCAATGAATTGATATACGTATGCATAAATTACCTGGAATGCAAATATGATTATAAATTCAGTTGATGCAGCAGCAAAGCCTCCGGTAAATAAAGCAAAATTGATAGGAGTGGAAATGATAAGTGCCAGGAAAATGCAAACAATCAATGTTATAAGCAGATAAATTATTTCAATCTTGTTGGCATGCAGCCAGCCTTTGAGTTGATAATAATATGCTACCGGCCTGAGATCTTTGTTCAATGGTGCCTCATGAATGAAGCTTTCCTGCAAGAGTTTACTCCGCATCATCAACAGGTCTTCATTAATATAATGTTCATTAACATAATGATTGTCCGTTTCCAACTGTTTTGTTCTGGCTAATAAGCTGCCTTCAAGCTTTGCCTGTGAGGACAGGAAATATGTTTTTTGTCCGGAAATGATCCTGACCTCCTTAAACTCCTCTTTCAGTGTGTTGAATATACTGGAGAACAAATCCAGTAATCTGTCACCTGCATAGTTCTCTGCTGCTGGCAGGGAAAAAGAAAAAATGCCTTCTTTGCCGAGATGTTTTTTTACTTCGGTAAAGAAGGAGTTTGAGTAAAACCTGCTTATTAAGGCCGAGGAGGGAGGAGGAAGGTTCATGATGATCAGATCATATTTTACAGAATTGTTTTTGAGAAAATGCATGGGATCTTCAATGTGAAAATTTATGCTAGTTTCCAGAAAATTATTGGTGCTGTCAAGTAACTTTTGCTGCGCTTTTAGCACCTCCGGATTCATTTCAATATAATTTATTTCAGTGTTTTCATATTTTTCTATTTCTTCATGCAAAGCCTTTATGTTTCCTGAGATGATCAGTATCTTGCCTGGCTGGTCATGCAGAGAAAAGGAATAATGAATGATTTCTTCATTGATTTTTCTTGTATTGGTGCTGAACAATATTGCTCCGTTCTCATAAAAGTTCAGTTGATTTCCGGTTTCCGTAACAGCAACGCTGCCATAGTTGCTTTCTTTATTGAGGATAAGTTTTTGACCGGGAAACATCCTGGAAATATCCAGTTGCTTTGGTACCAGGAGTATTAGAATGATGGTGACGACTAATTGTAATAGTGTACTGATGATAAAGGTTTTTCTTAGTTGTATGAAACTAAACAGCATTGATATGCCCATATTCAACACCAGAATCAGCAAAAGACTGTTGTAAATCTTTAAATAATTGATCAGGATAAATGCAGAAAAGAGTCCCCCGACAAAACTACCCGCTGATTCAATAGAATATATTTTTGCAAGGGAGTGAATCTGCCTGTGTTTTTGCACATAGGAAACATAGAGGTTGAAAAGAAACCCTGAAATAAGGCAAAAGGGAGCCAACAGCAGAAAGGAATAGATCATTACTTCCTGCAGGTTTAGTTCGATCCCCGGGCTAAAAAGCAGGTAGCGGCTTCTGAAGAGCGCCAGGATGCTCAGTATTGGGATAACTGCAATCAACGATTGAAGTATGCGTATGGAGCCATCTATATGACTTTCTTTAATAAATCGGCCGACATAGGCTCCTATTCCGGTAAGCAACAACCAGTTTGATAGAAGTATACCAATCAGTAGTTCATTGCCGGTGAGGGCAGAAAGCAATCCCCGCAAAAGCAATACCTGCGTTATTATACTGCTGAAACCCAGCAATCCTGCTGCACTGAATATTATTCCCTTGCGGAGCCCCTTTAACATTTGATGTTGTATTTCAAGTTCAGGCAATTAATGAAAAATTATGTTCCTTTATTTTTTTTTCTTATCTTAAGGCTAAAATTATATTTCTGAACCAGCTTTGACATTTTATACTAAAGTACGAAAATGAGCAATTTTAAAAAGCATCTTATTATGATTCTGATGATGGGTATTTTTTCAATGAATGCTTCTGCACAACATGATAACGATAGACAGGCATATGCCGCAGGTAAGTTTTATTCTGATGACCCTGCCGGGCTCACCGAACAGCTTGAAAGCCTTTTTGGAAAGGCTACAGAACCGCTTCATAGGCAAGCCAGGGCAATAATTGTTCCACATGCCGGCTATGTTTATTCGGGAGAGGTAGCGGCCTCGGGTTTTAATCAGATTTCCCCGGATGCCCGTTTCGAAAATATTTTTATTTTGGCTTCCAGCCATAGAGAAGCCTACAAAGGTGCTTCGATATATCATAAAGGCGATTACATTACCCCCCTGGGCCGGGTAAAGGTGAACCATGAACTGGCAAAAAAACTCGTAAACAAGGAAGAGGTTTTCGACTTTCACCCCGAAGCACATAGTTATGAGCACAGCCTTGAAGTGCAGCTTCCTTTCCTGCAATATCATTTAAAGAACGATTTTATGATTGTACCCATCCTTGTTGGGGCGCAGGACATGGAGGATTGCAGGGAAATTGCCTCTGCATTAAAACCCTATTTCAATGATCGAAACCTTTTTATTATCAGTACTGATTTTTCCCATTATCCTTCCTATGCCGATGCAAAGCGCATTGATAAAAGGACCGCTGATGCTATTATTCAAAACTCAACCCTTGAATTGGAAAAGATACTTTCTGAAAATAAGCGGGAAGGGGTCAGCAATCTTGCTACCAGCTTGTGCGGGTGGAGTTCTGTCTTTTCTTTACTTTATTTAACTGAGGAACATAATGTTGAATTTGATGCGATCCAGTATATGAATTCCGGTGACCAGGCATTTGGTGATAAGAGCCAGGTAGTTGGATATTACAGCATTGCAGTGTTTGAAAAAGATGGGAATGCAGGAAGATTACAGCTCGAAAAAGAGGACAAGGAGCAATTGATTGACCTGGCGAGAAAAACAATTGATCAATACCTTCTTAATGGGAGCATCCCCAGGATGGATACAGCGAAGTTTAGTGCCAAACTGAAAATGCAGATGGGAGCCTTTGTTACCTTGATGAAAAAAGGTGAACTGAGGGGATGTATCGGTCGTTTTCAGCCGGATGAAACTTTGTGTTCTGTTGTTCAACAGATGGCCATTGCAGCTGCTACACAAGACAGCCGTTTCAGCCCGGTTGATGCCAGCGAAATGCAAGACATAGAAATTGAAATTTCCGTACTCACACCCATGAAAAAGATTTATTCCATCGATGAAATAGAATTGGGACGGCATGGTATTTATATCGAAAAAGGAAATGCCTCAGGAACCTTCCTGCCTCAGGTGGCTGGTAAGACAGGCTGGACAAGGGAGGAGTTCCTGGGTCATTGTGCAAGAGATAAGGCCGGGATTGGATGGGATGGCTGGGAAAATGCCGAGATTTACACTTATGAGGCGATTGTATTCAGGGAAAGCGAGATCTACTGATTACCTGACATATTTATAAAGAAATCCGAGAACGGAATTAACAAATGATTTTGGGGCTTCCAGGTGAGCTGTATGCCCTGCCTTTTCAATGTAGCTGGGATAGGAAGCATGGGTGATTCCCTGGTATAATAGCTCAGCTTCCTTGGGTTTGATGAGAATGTCCTCTTCTCCAATCACGATGAGTGTTTCTGCCACGATCTTGTTCAGTTGATCCATTACATTGAATTTCTCAATGGCGTTGATCTGCCCCAGAAAACCTTTGAGTTGCTGAGGATAGGGATAGTCGAGTGTGTATTTTATGAGAGAATCGAAAAACTTTTTGTCTTCAATGGATTTCTGTGAAAGAATCCAGTAAAAGAACTGTTGCAGCCATAGCTCCATATCAATTCCACTGCGCCAGCTTTCATAAAAATTTCTGAATAGGCCTATATTCCTGGTGGAAGAGAATGGGGCAGTGCTTTCCAGCACAAGTTTGTTGACTCGCTCAGGATGCTGAATGGCTATTTGTTGAGCTACATAACCACCCATGGAGTGCCCGATGATGTGAGCATTGCTGATGTGCATAAAATCCATAAGTCCGATCACATCATTGGCCATTTCCTCAATGGTATAGGGTGGGGTGGGAGCATCGCTCCTGCCAACGCCCCGGTTATCAAATATGATCGTTTTAAAATGATTGCTAAAGGTGTTTATGGCAAACTGCCAGCTCTGGCTGTCGCCTGCAAGCCCCGAAATTAGTATCATGGGATCACCTTCACCGTGAACCTCATAATACAGTTCGATATTGTTAATTTTTGTTGATGGCATACCTTATCCAGAAATCAAAGATAGGAAATATGACATTATTACTTATGTTTTTTTGGTTAAGTTGTTTAAATACCCTGCAATTTGATTCAATTTGAGAATTTTGTCGGGTTTCATGATCTTTAAGGCAGAAGCAGGCATTGTTTGCACTTCAGCATCTTCAGGATCCTGTGCAATGGTTAGTCCGCCCAGATCCTGAATCCTCTTCAGACCTGTTGCCCCGTCATTATTAGCTCCCGTAAGAATGATCCCGATCAGGCGGTTGGTATAGGCATAAGCCGCTGTTTCAAACATAACATCAATGGAGGGTCTTGCATAATTCACCTTATTTTCAACTGAAAATGAAATGCTCCTGTCTTCCTCAATCAGCATGTGAAAATTTGGAGGAGAAAAATACGCGTATCCGGGTTTTATCTTTTCTTTTTCTTCTGCCTCCTTGACACGTATTTTGCATAATTTATCAAGATGAACAGTCATGTAATTGTCCGACTGCGGACTGATATGTTGCACGATAAGTATAGGTAGCGGAAAAGCCTCCTTCAGCAATGGGAGGATGGCCTTGAAAGCATTCAGGCCTCCCGCAGATGCACCTATGGCTATGGCTTCGTACTTCATTATTTCCTAAACTGTTGATCGTGATAGATAATGTTTTTTATATATTTTTTCCTTGTCATTCTCAACATCAAATTTTTTGAAAATGCTTGAGAAACGCAAATTTTCTTTGGATCCAAGGCAAAGATAACCCCCCGGAACAAGGCTGTGCTCAAACAATTCAAATACCCGGTCCTGGAGTTCCTTGTTAAAGTATATCAGTACATTCCTGCATACAACCATATTCACTTCTGCAAACACACCATCAGTTACGAGGTTATGATCGGCAAATACGATATTTTTCTTGAGGCTCTGGTCGAGAATTACCGAATCATAGCGGGCGGTATAATAATCTGAAAAACTGGTTTTCCCTCCTGCCTTCTGAAAATTTATGGTGTATTCTTTTATCTTATCCACCGGATAGATGCCATCCCTCGCTTTTTTTAATGCCATCTGGTTAAAATCTGTTGCATAGATCTGGGCACGGTCAAGCAGCCCCTCCTCCTTCAGCATGATCGCCATGGAATATACTTCCTGTCCTGTAGCACAGCCGGCATGCCAGATTTTGAAGTAGGGATAAGTCTTCAGAATAGGAAAAACCTCTTCCCGCACCGAACGGTAGAAACTGGGGTCACGAAACATCTCTGTCACAGTAATGGACAAGTCATCCAGCAGAAGTTTTAGAAAATTGTCATCATAAATAAGTTTATGCTGGAGGTCTGAAACAAAATTAAAACCGCTTGCTGCAAGCCTGTGCAGAACACGCCGCTTAATGTGGGCTTTGCCATAATTCCTGAAATCGTATCCATGCTTCCGGTAGAGTGCTTCGAGCAATAACTCGATCTCGATATTCAGATTCTTATTTAATATTTCCGAATCGTCTGTTTTCATTTTTTACTGTATAACCAGACCCTGAGCAATGATATAAGTTTGTCTGAATTTACCGGTTTAGCTACATAGTCGTTAGCACCGGCAGCAATGCATTTGGCCCGGTCCTCTTTCATTGCTTTGGCGGTGAGGGCTATGATCGGCAGATTTTTAAATTGCTTGTCTTTTCTAATTTCCTCTATGGCCTCATAACCGTCCATTTCCGGCATCATGATGTCCATCAGTATGAGCCTGGTATCCGGATTCTGTTTTAGCTTTTCAATTCCTTCTCTTCCATTTTTACCCACGATGGTCTTCATTCCATGGTTTTCTAGCACACTTGTAAGTGCAAAAACATTGCGCATATCATCATCAACGATCAGTATTTTTTTTGCCTTCAGAATGCTCTCCTTTTCCTGGATCTCCTTGAGCATTTCCTGCTTATTTCTGGGCATTTCCTCCTGAACCTGATGCAGGAAGAGCGTGGCTTCAGAAAGCAATCTTTCGAATGATCTTGCGCCTTTGAGAATAATAGAATCAGCATATTTGTTCAGCCTTTCATTCTCCTCCTTTGAGAGTTCCTGTCCGGTATAGATAATTACCGGGAGATCTTTGATCTTTTTATCCTGCCGGATCCTTTCCAGCAATTCGTAGCCTGATAGTTCTTTGAGGCCCAGGTCAAGGATCATGCATTCAAATTTATCTTTCTTCAGAAGTTCATAGGCTTCCTCGCCCGATCCGACTGCCTCGATGGAAACATTGCCTTCATCTAGCAGGTTTACAATACTTTTACGCATTGTTTGATCGTCTTCCACAACAATTGCTTTCCGGATTGGCCGGGAAATGATGTTTTCAATCTTTTTGAATACACTTTCCAGTTTGTTTTGGCTGACGGGTTTGGTCAGGTATCCAATGGCTCCCATTTTCATAGCATCCATGCTTTTGTCGGATGCTGATATAATGTGCACCGGTATGTGTCTTGTCCTGGCGGATTCTTTCAGGTGTTCCAACACCTCATAACCGTCCATACCTGGTAATCCTATGTCGAGTAATACGGCACTGGGCATATAATAATCGGCAAAATGAAGGCCCGTTTCACCATCCAGGGCTACCATGCATTTAAACCCTCTATCATGGGCCAGGTCAATCAAAACTTTGCAGAAATTGATATCATCTTCAATGATGAGGATAAATTCATCTCCCGGGATGATAGAAGTGCGGTCATCAGCTAAATGGTCATATTGATCGTTCAGCATTTCAGGCTTTTTTGATAGATTCTTTTCTTTAAGGGTTTCGGTTTTCCTCTTTTTTTCCTGCCCTTTCTTTTCTGACTGATCTTCCATCTCTGCAGGCTTCACATTCTTTTCCCCTCCATCAAAACTTACCGGGAGGAACAAAGTAAAAGCAGAGCCTTTGCCTTCTTCACTTTTCACCATGATCTCACCATTAAGCAGCTCGGCAAAGTTTTTTGAAATTGTGAGCCCCAGGCCTGTACCGCCATATTTCCTGCTTGTGGTTCCATCGGCTTGCTGGAATGCTTCGAATATTAGTTGTTTTTTATCTTCAGCAATGCCAATGCCCGTATCGATAATAGAAATGCCTACAACTTCCTTTTCTTTGAGAGATTCATTCGAAAACCCCAGGTCTTTTGATGCTTTGGAGATATGCAGGGTGATGCTGCCTTCGGCGGTAAATTTGATGGCATTGGAAATGAAATTCTTGATCACCTGCAAAACCCTTTGCGCATCGGTATAAATAAACTTAGGGATATCTTTTTCAAAGTCAATCTTCAGTTCAAGGTCTTTTTCATCCATCATGGGTTTAAAGTTCCTGATGATATAATCTTTTACTTCATTGGGATACATGGCCTCTATGTGAAGATCAAGCTTGCCAGACTCAACCTTTGAAAGGTCAAGAATCTCATTGATCAGGTCGAGCAGGTCAGAACCAGAGGAGTTGATGGTTCGGGCATATTCGATCTCCTTCTCGTTCAGGTGCTTTTTTTTGTTGTCGGCAAGTAATTGAGATAACACCAGAATACTGTTTAGGGGGGTTCGCAATTCGTGTGACATATTCGCAAGGAACTCTGATTTATATTTACTGGCCATTTCCAGGTCGTGCGCTTTTTTCTTTATTTCTTCCTGTGCTGTTTTTAGCTCCTCATTTTTCTTGCGGATGTTGTCTCGCTCAAGTTCAAGATCATTGGTTCTTTCCTCCAACTCTTCATTGATTACACGCAATTCTTCCTGCTGGCTTTTGAGGTTTTCTTCCGATAATTTCAGTGCCTTGGTCTGTTCTTCAAGTTCCTCGTTCGTTTGCCTAAGTTCTTCTTGTTGAGATTGTAGTTCGTTGGCCTGCTCCTGGGTTCTTGCCAGCAAGTTTTCTACCTTTGTATGAACCTGAACTGTATTAACGGCAATGGCAATTCTGTCGAGGCAACGTTCAATGAATATTCTTTGCAGTTCAGTGAATTCATTCAATGAGCCGATCTGTATTACCCCCATTACCTGCCCTTCGAAAATGAATGGCGCAATGAGATAGTGAACATTTTTCTTGTTTTCCGTCCCCAATTGTATTTCGGGTAAACTGCTTTCAGGATCCGAAAGCAATAATGTGTTTTTATCCATTGCAACCTGGCCGATCAGTCCTTCACCGAATTCTATATTTTCGAACTTATTGCTATCGCTTTTAAAAGCGTAAGAGGAAGCAAGATTGAGCATATTTTCTTCACGGATGTATATAAGACCAATTTGTGAATCCAGATAACGCACCAAAAAAGCAATGATCTCCGAGCTCAGTTTACGGATATCCTTCAATCCGCTTAGTTTCCCTTCCAACTTACTGATACCGCTTTTCAGCCAGTCCTGTTCATGGATCTCCCGGGAAGTATGTCTGAGGGTCTTGGTCATTTCATAGAGAGCTATGCCCAGTGTGTCCTTCTCACTTCTGGGCTTTACATTGGTTGAGTAGTCTCCCTGTGCAATCTGGTTGGCCTGTTCCACAACTTTCTGAAAGCTTTCAACCATTTGGTTCATTGATTTGCCAAGCACATCCCTCTCGCTGCGAATGATGACCGATTTTGTATAGTCCCCAAAGGCTGCCGATTCGCTTACCTTGGCATAGGAGCGGAGCGAATCTACAAGCGAATTGAAGTTGTCGACCATTTCACCTACTTCATTTCTTGGTGCCCTGATGCCTTTCCTGACCAGGTCCCCAATTGCTACTTGTTTTGCCCATGCCGACAATGCCTTGATAGGGGATACGAATTTTTTAGTTACCAGGATGGCAATGAAAAATACGATGATAATGGTTACAATGAATGAGACTTTTGCAATATCGGAAAGATCCTGTGCATAGGCATAGGCTTCATTGTTGTCAATCTCCTCGATGAGTGCCCAGTTTACCCCATATTGCTCCAGGTAGTTGAGATTGCGATAAACACCCAGCACGTAATTCCCGTTGAGGTTTGGATAGGAGGTTATTTTTTCCGTCAGGAGATTGTTGTTGATTATATACTGTTCATCGTCCCTGTTCCTTACATATTGCTGCCACTCAAGGGTTTTGTCGGTTCTTGCCATCTTGTGCAGAATAATATCCTGGTCTTCCATTCTGGTAGCGGAACGCATGAGCAGGTCTGCACCAATAAGGTAAGCCTGTCCCGTCTCTCCCAGGCCAACATCATCCTGAATAATATTATTAATGCGGTCCATGGTGATCTGCACAGCAAATACTCCAAGGACTTCCCCATCCAGATCTTTCAATACATTGCAGAAAAATCCCGTAGGAATATTACTTGAGGGTGGGTAAAATGCAATATCTGAGAATAATAGCTTTTCCTGTCGAAGACTTTCCCTGGCAGTTTGACTGAAGAGGGTATTCGCGTATTCACCGGTAAAAAGTTTTGTGCCGAGGTCACTTCCTTCCCTGATCGAGAATAATATGCTACCATCGCGGTCGATAAAATAGATGTCATGGTATCCTTGCTTATTGATATACTGCCCGAGGTCTTTGCGTTTTTTAAGGGTAAGGTCCCGCCAGTCTTGGGAATGGGTAAATGCCTGAGAACTTAGGCCACTGAGATTATACTGTTTCCTGAGCTCATTAAAAAAATCGAGATTCTCGGTTTGTTCACTTTCAATTTCTGTGAAATTGGTGAGTTCGCGAAAAAAAGTGTTCAGGTATTCTACACGGAGCTGGGAAGTAGTAACAATAGACTTTTCGGCAACTACTGTCAGGCCCAGATACGCATAAAGATAGTTGATGAAACTCATGGAGGCCAGGGGTACAAAAGAAATGGCCAGAAACCAAAGCAGCAAAGATTTTCCTACCCCAATGTAAAGATTGGCTTTCAGCCATTTCCTGAATTGATCAAATCCCGTTGAATTTTTATCCTTCTGCATGAATAAAACTTTATGTTTTGTAAGCGAGACACTAAATTACTTAACGGCTTGCGCATATTTTTCGATGGCCTGGTATAATTCGTTGGGATTTACCGGTTTAGACACATAAAAATCCATGCCGACAGCCAGGCATTTCTCTTTATCGCCTTTCATAGCATGAGCGGTCATGGCAATAATGGGTGTGTGTTTTTGGCCTTTTTCATGTTTTCGTATCATTCTTGTTGCATCCAGGCCGTCCATTTCCGGCATCTGTACATCCATAAGAATGATATCGAAATCTTGATCCCGGGCCTTATCCACCGCTTCCTTACCATTTTCTGCCAGGGTTACTTCCCAACCCTTTTTCGACAATAACTGGTTTACGATCTTTCTGTTGATCAACTGGTCCTCAGCAACAAGAATATTGATGGGTCTGGTGCTTAGTTTTTCGGTTCCGGTATGCCCTTTCTTTTTTTCTGCCAGTGTTTCTGTTTTATCATACTTCTGGCTCAGTTTTCTCATCAGCAGGGATTTAAGTTCACGTTGGTGTACCGGTTTGGTCAGGGTATTCTTCAGATTGAGGTCAAGATCCTTCATTTTATTTTCAGAATATGCATATTGGGGTGTTGTAATGTAAACAATCTCAGGAAGCTGTTCTTCGCTAAGTTCGTTTTTAAACTTTCTGGCTGCTTCAGTGCCTTTCATTTCCGGCATGAAATAGTCGATCAGGACCATGTCGTACTTTTCTTTTCTTTCTGCTTTTTCCCTGATCAATTTCAATGCATCATTACACTTATCTGTAGAATCGGATTTAATTTTCCAGTATTCCAGAAGTTTTGTAATGATCCTGCGGCTTTCCTGGTTATCATCTACAACAAGGATGCTGATCTGTTTCTTGTTATCGATATCCAGTTTCCATGCTTCCCCATCCTGTTTGCCAATTTTCAAATCAAGTTCGAAAAAGAACCTGCTTCCATTTTCAAGTTTGCTTTCCACGCCAATCTTGCCATTCATCATATCTACCAGACGTTTGGAAATGTTCAGTCCGAGTCCTGTGCCACCGTGCTTTCGGGTAGTTGAAACATCAGCCTGGCTGAAAGATTTGAAGAGTTTGTCGAGTTTGTCTTCTGCAATTCCGATTCCGGTATCTTTAACGGAAAATTCAACCTTTGCTACTCCGTCCTTGATTCCTTTTAAAATGACATAAACCCCAACCATTCCTTCATCGGTAAACTTGATGGCATTGCCAACCAGATTGATCAGGATTTGTCGAATCCGAACCGGGTCCCCAATAAGCTTGTCAGGCATCTCCGGTGATATTTCACATACAAACTCCAGCTTTTCCTGGAAGATCTTTACAGAAAGCAGGCGTGTTGCTTTCTCGAGAACCTCCCGGATACTAAATTCAATATTCTCAAGCTCCAGCTTGTCAGCCTCAATTTTAGAAATATCAAGGATCTCGTTGATGATGTCAAGCAGGGATTCACCTGATTGCTTGATATCCTGGATCCTTTCTGTCTGCAACTCATTCAAATCTTTATCCATCAGGGCCAGATCTGCCATACCAATAATGCCATTGAGCGGAGTCCGGATCTCATGACTCATGCTTGCCAGGAAACTGCTTTTGGCAGTGGTGGCTTCTTCAGCAACTTTTTTTGCATCATGCAATTCTTTGACTGTTCTTTCGAGCTTCCTGGCGGTATGTTCAAGTACGAACTTTTGTTTGAAAAACTCGATATAGGCCTGGATCTTGCTTTGCAGTATCTCAAGGTCAAGTGGCTTGTATAAATAGTCGACCGCACCGGTCTTATAGCCTTTAAAAACATGCTCCCGCTGTTTACTGATCGCTGTAACAAAAATTACGGGTATGTCCTTTGTGCGCTCATTCTGTCGCATGATCTCAACGGTTTCAAAGCCGTCCATTTCGGGCATTTGAACATCCATGAGGACCATGGCCACATCATTTTCGAGGAGTAGGCCCAGGGCTTCATTTCCAGAGGTAGCCTTGATGATATTTAATTCAGGGCTTTCAAGGATCCCTTCCAGGGTAATCAAATTCTCTTTGCGATCATCAACGATCAGAATGTTGAATTTTGGCTCTTGGTCTTGCATAAAATAGCTTGCTTGATTTCAAAATGATTTTCAAGCTATAAATATATGTAGAAAAGTTGGAATATACTGATGCAAACAGGAGAATTATCCGGATGCCAGGATTGGTGTCTTAACTATCTGTTGCATATGTGTTTAAAAGTGCAATACTGGCAGATTTTAACATCCTTTGTTTGTTTGATCTTTTCTTTGCTGTCAAAAAGTTTTAGCAAAATTTCAGCGAGCTGGTCTTTGAAGAATCCCAGCTTTTCCCTGTTCAGGTGCCTGCTTTTATCAATTGTTAGAGCTAAAAGGGCATCCTTGCTCTTTTTGAGGTAAAGTACAGCCGATTGGAATGTGCTGCTGGAATTGTTATCCTGCAAGCTATGAATGAAAGCGTAGAACAGCAACTGGAAAGCAATGTCGCTGAAACCGGCTGCAGTAGCATCGCTGTCACTTCGCACAGCAAGTTCCCGGGCATCCACTGCCCCTGTTTTATAATCCAGCAATCGGGTCATTCCGTCCATTTCATCAATGCGGTCGACAAACCCTTTCAGCAGTATGCTGTCGGGCAAGCTGGAAAGCCTAAAGTTAACCGAGGTTTGCATTTTTTGCTCCAGATCAAGGATTCGCATACTGCCTTTTTGTGCCTCAGTCATATCAAATTGTACAATATTTTGTACCAGCTTTTCAGCGGCTTTCATAATGAGCAGGTTTCTCCCGTATTCAGCCTCCCCGCCAGGGAACTGTTCCCCGAAGCTTCTGTTGAGCTTGCTGCGTATGTTACCCCTGATTTTTTGCAGTGTATCTGTACCAAGATCATTTCCCCGGTATTCCTGGTACAGCTTCTGCAGGCCTTGGTGAATAATGGTTCCCAGACTGGCCGCATCGATGCTTTCCCCTGTCTCCTCCTCTTCTTTCAGACCGGCAAGATCGGAAAAGTAAAACTGCAGGGGACACTTCCTGAATTTATTCAGACTGCTGGCCGAAAACCCACTTTTTGCCTTGGCACGAATCCGTTCCATTACTTCTGGAGTCTTTTCAATTTGGATCTCCGCATTGAGACTCATACCACTGATATCAAGACTGTATATTTTTTGATCGATTCTTATCGATGGATTGTATTGGGTCAGCTCTTTTTCAATCTGTGATAAAAATCGGCTTTTGTCGCCTCCCCCCAGCTGGCCCGCTTCAGTGTTGTATAAAAGATATACGTTCTTAGCCCGTTGCAGCAATCGATAAAAATGATATGCGAAAATTGCATCCCGATCCCTGTATGTCGGTAAACCAAATTTAATCTTAATATCGAAAGGAATGAAGGAATCATGCGATCTGCCTGAAGGGAGGATGCCTTCATTACAGGACATCAAAATGATGTTTTCAAAATCCAGGGTGCGTGTTTCAAGCATACCCATCAATTGAAGTCCCTGCAGCGGCTCTCCGTAAAAAGGAATGCTGGCGGAACGGATCAGCTGTTTTAATACTTTCCAGAGACTTTCTGTTGTGGAAAGGCTATTATGACTTTCTTGCAAGCTCCTTAATCGTCTAAAAATCAGTGCGAAGCTGTAAAGATATTCCAGCAATAACTCCTCTTTTTTCCCTTGTCTGCCAACCGACTGACGCAAATGGTCAATGATCAAAAACAGGCTTGCAATTGCTGTATCGGGTTCATCCTTCCAATCGCTAAATAGGAGTTTAATAAATTCGTCTTTTTCCGCAGGAAAATAATTGATCACTTCTTCCTTTTCTATCAGGACTTTGTTGGAATGAATAATCTCTTCGATGGTTCTAGCATATTCCAGGCTGTTAAGCCCGAATAGTGACTTTGAACTGGGCTGAAGTACGGGTTGCTGTAATATCCGGAGAACATCCTTCAGGTAAAAGCGGGTCTTTTGACTGTCACGAAGTTGCTTAATCCCGGTGGCGTTCCTGTTCATTAAGAACAATTTTTCAAACAATAGAAAAAGGGGTACATGTTCGAGCGGAAAGCCCATGGTGATGTTCAGTTCTTTGATCTCTTCCGGGATTGAATTCAGGATAGGAATTAGCATGGACTCATCAGCAAGCACCACAGCACTGCTGTCGAGCTTAAGCGGATCAGGCATCTTTCTGATCAGTTCGCCGCAGATTTTTGCCTGACCGATGTTTTGTGGTACACCGATGATCTCAATTTCCTTGGGGGACTTGAAATTATCTCCAACAAAACCTTTCCACCCTATTTGTTTTTTGTTAAGATGTTCCCGCATAAACTTTCCTGCTTCCTGCATCGGGCCATGTTGCTGCTTGCCCAGGTAGTATCGATCTGCATCCCAGAAAACATGAGCCAAATTGTTTGCCGACAAATGATTGAACACTTGTTCTTCAGCCGCGGTGAGTGCATTGAAACCGGCAAAGTAAACGTGCTCAAATTCAAGGCCTGAAGCTAACTTTTTTATATTTTCCGCTACGTAACGGTAAGCTGCACCCTGATAGGCTTGTTTTTTTTGAAAAAGCCTTTCGTTTAGTTTTTTATAATATTCCAGCAGGGATCTGTAGAATTGCAGATAGTTTCTTTCAAAATCCGTAAGTTGTGCATTACCAGGATCCCATAATTCAATAGCCCTTGCGTCGGTCAGGAAGCTAAATAGTGTAGGAGCATCAACCAGATATTCATCCACTTCGTCGAAATCCCGCAGTGCTGAAGGGGCCCAATCGGCAAAAGCTTCAAAATCTGCATCCTTATTTCCGGTGACTTCTTTGTGTACTTCAAAGAATTCAAATAGCAGGTTCAGTTGGTCGAGGATGTTTAGCCCCGAAAGCCTGGTGATAAAATCCTCGATAGAAAAAATAGCAGGCAGGAAGACCGGTTTACTGATCTTTTTGGAAAAGTACTTTTTAATAAAAAGCCCAGCCCTGCGATTGGGCAGCACCAGGCAAATATCCCCCAAATGCTCTCCATGATCTTTGTAGATACTGTCAACACATTTTTCAAGGAAACTATCCATCTTCTTTCATAATGATTTTCAGGAGTTCTGGATCTCTGCTGAGTTCCTCAAGCTCCTTATATTTTCCAATGTCCCACCAGTGCGTAGGTGTGTGATCATATCCATGAATTTGATGTTCTGAAGAAAGTTGCAGATAAGTCCTGATAATGGAATGCGGACTTTCTGGAAACTTGCTGGCCAGGCTGCTCCGGATCAGATGTATACCGCTGAAGGCATAAGCCTGGAAATTTTCAAGCTGACTGCCTGCATCGACCAGCACGGATTTTCCTTCCTCCAGGTTTTGCCAGCCTTTTAACTGCAATTCTTCGTTAAAAAGCAATTGACGCACCGATTTTCTTTTTCTGATAGCCAGCAATCCCTCCGAATTTTTTTGGCGGGCGGAATTGATAAAATCAGCCAGGTCCAGATCTGTGATAACATCTACATTGTGTACCAGAAAAAACGCACAATCTTTAAAAAACCAGCTGGCTTTGCGAATGCCGCCACCGGTATCAAGCAATTGCCTCCGTTCATTGGAAATCGTGACTTGGGCACCAAAGGAATGGTTTTCGTTTAAGCATTGTTCAATCTGGTCTGCAAAATGGTGCACATTGATGATGATCTCTTTGATCCCGGCTTGAAGCAACTTCCTGATCTGAATCTCAAGCAGGGTCCTGCCCCCGAGTTCAAGAAGTGCTTTGGGTTTATTGTTGGTGAGCGGCTTCAGCCTGGTTCCCATGCCGGCCGCCAGGATCATCGCTTTCATGTTTTTGTTATAACTTTTTGGGTTTGCATACGTGTTTTTCCTTTTTAACCGCTGCCTTGCATTTTTTGCAGAAAAACCTGGGCTCGGCAGACTTCTTATCAAGTTTGCTTTTATCTTTGGTTTTGCATATTGTTTTCGCCATAGTCAATCTTTTAACTCCCTGTGTTCAACAAATACCCTCATGTTTTTGCGCTTATTAAGTTCTTCAAACAAGCTGTTTGCACAATAAACGCTCCTGTGTTGTCCACCAGTGCATCCGAATCCAACGGATAAATTCGTGAATCCCCTGGCGATGTAATTGTCAATGGACTGTTTCACAATCTTGGTGCAATTATCCATAAATCGATCTACTTCAGAATGCCTTTCAAGGTATTCCGAAACTGGTTTCTCCAGACCGTTAAGGCTTCTGAACTTTTCAATACGGCCCGGATTTGGCAATGCCCGGCAATCGAAAACATAGCCTCCGCCATTGCCCGAATAATCAGTTGGAAGACCTTTTTTATAAGAAAAACTATGTATGCATACACTCAACTTATTATTATCGGCAATAAGATTTTTTGGGAATTCCAGTTCGAATATTTGCTTAAATACGGCAGACAATTCATGCAGTGGCACAGGCAGCTCTGTCATGATGAATAATTCCTTTAATGCAGTGACAGCATAAGGTATGCTTACCAGAAAGTGGCTTTTGTTCTGAATGACGCCCCGGTAACCATAAGCCCCCAGAACCTGCATCAGCCTCAAAAATGCAAACCCGAAGAAATAATGTCGGAACTTTTCACCAGGATTAATGTGACGCTTTTTCAATTGATGCAGATAATACGACAGCATATCCATTTTGAATTCCCAGGGAAACTCAGCCCTGACCTGGAACAGAAAAGATGCCAGGTCATATGGCAAGGGGCCTTTCCTCCCTCCCTGAAAATCAATAAAATACACCTGTTTATCCCGGATCATGATATTCCTTGACTGAAAATCACGATACATGAAATAATCCTGTTTTGCCTGCAAGAGGAAGTGGGTGAATTTGCTGAAATCCACTTCAAGCTTTTGCTCATCAAAATGTAATTCGTAGAGTTTTGCAAAGTAGTATTTGAAATATTCAAGATCCCAATGAATGGATTGTTTGTCAAAACTGGCTCGTGGATAGCAATATGAGAAATCGAGCTTTTCTGTTGCAAGTTGCATTTGGAGCAGTCCTTGCAAGGATTTTTTGATGAGTTGATGCGTTTCACCGCTAAGGCCTGATTTTTCTTTAATAATCCTGTCAAAGAGCAACTCAAATCCCAGGTCTTCAAGCAGGTAACAATTGTTTACTCTGTCTTCGAGGTATATACCGGGAACGTGGATTCCATTTTCCCTAAAATGCCTGGCCAGGTAAATGAAAGCTATGTTTTCCCTGGGATTATCATTAAAGGCCGCGATTGCGTTTTTGGCATTTTTACCACGTACTCTATAGTATGAGCGCTGGGATCCGGATTGTGGAAGAGGAATGATCTCCTCTGCCTCGGACCCTGACCACTTCCGGAACATTTGATGTATGATAAGCGATCTTTTGTTTGAAAATGCCATTATACAAAAATAGGAATATGATCGACATAATTATAGTTTATCTGAGTGTTGAAGAGTATCTCCGTTGGAAATAGAACGAAAAATCATACCTTTGTTAGGGATAATTAACACTTATTTTATTATGGAACAGAAGAAAGCAACAGAAATCCTAAAAACCGCCATTTTACTCGAAAAGAGGGGTAAGGCATTTTATTCAACAGTGGCAAAGCAAACACAGAGCAAAGCTGTAAAAGAGATTTTTTCCACACTGGCCGAGGAAGAGGATGCCCACATAGAATTTCTTTCCAGGCAATTCTCACATTATGAGAAAAATAAACAGTTTTTGAAAAACGAGTTGAAACCCAAGGCCGATGAAACCGAAGTTAACAGAATACTATCTGAAGATTTGAAAAAAGAAATTGGCGCCGCAGATTATGAGGCAGCAGCCATTTCGGCAGCCATCGAATTTGAGAATAGAGCCATCGAGACTTATTCCAAAAGGGCCGAGGAAGCTGACGATATCAATGAAAAAGAAATGTATCAGATGCTCGCCGACTGGGAGAGAACTCACCACAAACTCTTGCACAGGATGAATGAAGAACTGAAAGAAGATATCTGGTTCGACAATAAATTCTGGCCGTTTTAGAAATATTTTATTGCCTGAACTTTTTACAAGAGACTTTAAATTATTTTTTGGTTTTTTGAATAATATTGACCATATGTTCATTATATTTGTGCCCAGAAATGTCACCTAGACCGAAAAGAAACAGGAAGATGGGAAGGCCCCCGCATGCAAAAGGATTCAGACCTTTTGGTGCTGGAAGTTTTGATGGACAACCCATTATGCTATTCTATGAAGAATTTGAATCCATCCGTCTATGTGATTATGAGGGATGTTCGCAAGAGACTGCTGCAGCTAAAATGGATGTCTCCAGGCCAACCTTTACAAGGGTATATGAGGCTGCCAGGAGAAAGATTGCCCGGGCCCTTACCGAGTCCTGCCCGATATATATTGGCGGGGGAGCTGTTGAGTTTCCTGATTCCTGGTATGTATGCAGACAGTGCAGCTCTGAATTTAAACAGACTACCGGGGATAATGAAGATATTCGATGCAAAGTCTGTGGATCCGATTTACTGGATGAGATTCTGGTAGATACACAGCCTGATAAAATTCCTGCAGGAATGAACAAAATGCCAGGCATGCATCAGGGGCATTGCATTTGTCCGGCCTGCGATAAAAGAATTGAGCATGTTGCCGGAATGCCATGCAGGTTAAAGATTTGTGAGAATTGTGGAGTGTCACTGGTGCGGGAGGGCTCTCCCCATCATCAAAAAATTATCAGTATTAAAAATAAAAACAATGAATGAGATGGAAAAGAGGAAAATAGCGGTTCCCCTGAGCAAAGGGAAATTATGTGCTCACTTTGGACACTGCGAGCAGTTTGCAATTTATCAGGTATCAGACAACAAAATTGTTTCATCGGAAACAGTGGATCCTCCTGCACATCAACCGGGTGTATTTCCACTTTGGCTGAAGAATCTTGATGTAAAAGATGTGATTGCCGGAGGAATTGGCCAGCGGGCCATTGACCTTTTTATGCAAAATAAGATCAATGTATACGCTGGTGCACAATTAAAAGATTCCGAAGAACTTGTTAAGGATCTGTTGAATGGTGAGCTCCAGGCTGGTGAGAATCTGTGCGATCATTAAATTGTGCATAATTTATTTGAATAACAATCATTATAAAATCTTAAAAAACATATTATGGATAATAAAAATGCAGGATTTGACTCCAAACTGATTCATGCCGGAGGAATTGAGGATTGCATGGGAAGTGCAGTAAACCCAATTTACCAGACTTCAACATTTAAATTTGAAAATGCTGCACACGGAGCCAAATGTTTTTCAGGCGAGTCGGATGGTTTTATCTATACCCGCCTCGGCAATCCGACCATTCGGGAGTTGGAGCAGGCTGTTGCTGCCCTGGAAAATGGTTTTGATGGGGTCTCGGCCTCCTCGGGCATGGGCGCAATCAATACCATATACATGACGTATCTGGGTGCCGGTGATCATATTGTAAGTTCCGATGCTGTATACGGCCCTTCAAGGAGTGTGCTTGAGAACATCTATCCGCGCTTTAATGTTGAATCCAGCTTCGTAAATACCTCAAATTGGGAAAATGTTAAAAAGGCCTTACAGCCCAATACAAAGCTGATCTATGTGGAAACACCTGCCAACCCAACCATGGGGATCACCGATATCAGGAAAGTGGCTGAAATAGCTCATGAAGCAGGTATCCCTCTTTGTGTTGACAATACTTTTTGTAGTCCGTACCTGCAAAGACCGCTCGATCTGGGTGCCGATATCGTGGTGCATTCCATGACCAAATTCATCAATGGTCATGCAGATATTGTTGCAGGGATGATCGTAACCAAAACGGAAGAACATTATAGAAAGATCCGACCGGTAATGACCAATCTTGGTTTCAATATGGATCCGACCCAGGCATTTATGGTCAGAAGGGGATTGAAAACCCTTGCTGTTCGCATCGACCGCGCACAGGAAAATGCAATGAAGATCGCCGAATTTCTGGAAAATAACCCGAGAGTTGCCTGGGTCAAATACCCCGGCTTAAAAACTCACCCGCAATACGAGCTGGGTAAGGAGCAAATGAATGGCCCCGGTGCAATGATCAGTTTTGGACTGAAAGGTGGTTTCAAGGCAGGTGAAAAGATGATGAACAGTGTGAAGCTGGCCCTGCTAGCCGTTTCTCTGGGTGGGATAGAAACCCTTATCCAGCATCCGGCTTCTATGACGCATTCAAAACTCTCCAAAGAGGCCCGTGAGAAATCCGGAATATCCGATGAGCTGGTTCGCCTTTCTGTTGGAATTGAAAATGTGGAAGATATTATTTTTGACCTCGACCAGGCAATGAAATAATAATTCCTCAGGCTGAGATGTTATTAAAGCAGGCAAATTTTGTCTGCTTTTTTTAATGAAACATTTTTACATTTACAGTTCCATATTTATTGTTGAATGATGTTTTTTAAAAATAGGCATCTTGTATCTTTTCTGATTTTATTTAGCCTCGTGCTGAATTATAATATTTATGGGCAAAGCCTTGGCCTGGTATTGAGTGGGGGAGGAGCCAAGGGTGTTTGCCATATCGGGGTACTAAAAGCCCTGGAGGAAAACCAGATACCCATCGATTACATCACTGGAACATCTATGGGAGCCATTATTGGGGCATTGTATGCCAGTGGTTACTCCCCTGAAGAGATCGAAGAGCTCATGACGTCGGAAGCCGTTAAACAATGGGCAAGTGGCGGCATCAGTGAGGAATATAAGTTTTTCTTCAAGAAAAACGATCCAAATGCCTCCTGGATAAATGTTCCTTTTGCCCTGAATAAAAGTTTTAGCAGTATTCTGCCCACCAACATTGTTTCACCCTATTCGATGGATTATGCTTTCATGGAATTCTTCGCAGGGCCTTCTGCAATCGCATCCTATGACTTCGATAAGCTCATGGTTCCCTTTCGCTGTGTTGCCTCCGACATCGATTCCAACCGCGCTGTAGTGATCGCCAATGGCAATTTGAGCAGTGCGGTGAGGGCAAGTATGACTTATCCTTTTTATTTCAGGCCGATCATGGTAGATAATATTCTCTTGTTTGATGGTGGTATGTATAATAATTTCCCGGTGGATGTAATTATGCAGGACTTTGAACCTGATGTAATTATTGGGAGCAAGGCGGCAGGGAACTATGATACACCCTCTTCCGACAACATTATTTCGCAGATACAAAATATGCTGATGATGAATACGGATTATACCATAGGGAAGGAGAAAGGCCTTGTCATTGAACATAATATTGGCCGGGTGAATGTGCTCGACTTTTCTAAAGCCCAGGCCTTTGTCGACAGCGGTTATGCTGAAGCGAACCGGCATATGGATGAGATCAGGGATATGATCCGCGTGCGACGAAAACAATCCACGCTGAGGAAAATACGGGATGATTTCAGGGAAAGACAGCCAGAACTGATCATTGATACAGTTTATGCACTGGGTGTGAGTAAGCCCAAGTCGGTATACATCGCCAGACAACTGATGCAGGGAGAACATTATGTGACCTTGCATGAACTGAAAAAGGGCTATTTTCGACTGATAGCCGATAACAAATTCGATTTTATCTACCCTGAACTGGTGTATAACCAGGCAAGTGGGTATTATGATTTGTATTTGCGGGTTGACAGGACTGAACAATTTGTTGCTGAGTTTGGTGGTAACCTTTCCTCCAGCGCTGTGAATGAGGCCTTTGTGGGCCTGCAATTTAATTCACTGGGAACTGCTGCAACCACCCTCTATTCCAATGCTTATTTCGGACGTTTTTACAGCTCATTTAAGCTGGATGGTAAGTTTGATTTTCCAAGCCGTTTGCCTTACTTCATCCAGTTTGGCTATATTTACAACCATCGCGACTATTTTAAAAATACCACCTATTTTTTCGAAGATAAGGATCCATCTTTCCTGGTTAAAAATGAGAACCTGACCTATCTGCAATTTGGTCTTCCATTTGGTAATACAGGAAAAATCCTTACAGGTGCTAATTTTGGCCGGGTGAAGGACGATTACTATCAAACCAATACATTTACCCGCCTCGATACGGCAGATCTTACTTCTTTTGACCTTGTTTCTCCTTTCATTAAGTTTGAGTTGAATTCTCTAAACCGCAAACAATATGCCTCTGCGGGTGCCAGGTTGTTGATCAACCTGCGTTATATCACAGGTACCGAAAAAAATATTCCGGGCTCCACAATGGATAATAGAGAAGAGTTTTCTGCGAATCATGATTACCTCAGTTTGAATCTGATCTATGACAATTATTTTGATTCTTTCCGCAGGATAAAATTTGGATTTTATTCGGAGTTTTATTTATCAAACCAGGAGTTTTTTAATAATTACACATCCAGTATACTGTCTGCAAGGGGTTTTGAGCCAATCCCTGAAAGCAAGACCCTTTTCCTTCCTAACTACCGGGCATTCAATTATGGTGCGCTTGGTTTAAAAACAGTGATTCCTGTTATGCGCAATCTTGATTTCCGGATGGAAGCTTACCTTCTGCAGCCCTACAGGCAAATAAGCCAGGACTTCCTTACCCGGAAGGCCGTTTTTGGAAAAGAATTCGAAAATCGTTCTTTCATAGGTTCTTCCAGCCTTGTGTACTTCAGCCCCGTCGGGCCCCTGAGCCTCAGTGTTAATTATTATGACCGAACACGGGATTCTTTTTCCGTATTCCTGAATTTTGGTTATATTATTTTCAACCGGTCGATCTTTGATTAAGTCGAGATGCAGAACTTTACAGTTACTTATTTTTTAAAATATTTCCCTCGAAATAAATAATTAGTAATTTTGCAATCCTTTTGAAAAAAGAAAGACCGTTTTATAATATTGTGGAGAAATTAATTATTAATTAATAACAGCGAATCAAAACCCCCTTGACGGGGTGGCGAATACCAACAAATCAATTTTTATGAGTGAACAAACTTCTCAACCTGAAAAGGACAAACAAGCATTGAACCAGGAAACAGAAAATGCAAAGAAAAATGAAGAATTTGCTGCTGAAAGCAATGATGTAGCAGATGCCACTGAATCTGAAAACAAGAAGTCTGTCAATGAGACCTCTGAAGAAGCAGGCAGGGAAGAGTCAGACAAAAAGGGCGAAGCACAAGAAAAACCATTGAGTGAAGACGGAAGTAAAGATGAGGCAGGCACGAATGAAAATTTGGGGTTAAAAGCGGAGGAGAATGTTGCAAATAATGACCCTGATCCGAAAGAGGAGATAGAAGAAGCAATAGTAGCTACAGAAGAAAAAGAAGAAGAAAAGAAGGAAGAAAAAGCTTCAGAAGAAGAAGAACCGCCTGATAATGAGGAAAAAGCAACGGCAAAAGAGGAAGGGCAAGCCAAAGAGAAAGAAAGCGGGGAAGAAAAACAAAAGGAAGCATTAACCGACGGGGATTCTGAAGAAAGTGATGAGGAGGAGGATGATGATGAAATCGATGATGAAACCTCCAGGCAAAAATTTGATGAGATGAGCCGCCAGGAATTGGTGGAGGTCCTTGAGGAAACCGTAAAGGAAAGTGATATCAGTAAGATCAAAACCCGTGTCGCCCTGATCAAAGTTGCCTATTTAAATAAGACCAATTCAGAGCAGCAGGAAAAGATCGAAAAAAATATTGAGATCAAGGAGGAAGAAGGTGAGAAGGCCGAAGAAAAAGATGCAATACAGGAGCGTTTTGATTTAGCCTTCAGTATTTACCGCCAGAATAAATCCCAGTTTAATAAAGAACTGGAAAAAAGCAAGCAGGAAAACCTTGACTTGAAGAAACAGATCCTGGAAGACCTCAAGGAACTGATCAATTCGGAAGAAACCCTTAAAAATACCTATGACCAGTTCAAAGACTTGCAGGAAAAGTGGAAAGAGATTGGCATGGTTCCGCGCAGTGAGGTCAATAACCTCTGGCAAAGCTATCACTTTCTGGTTGAGAAATTCTTTGATAAAGTAAAGATCAACAAAGAACTCAGGGATCTTGATCTGAAAAAAAATCTCGAAGCCAAAATAGAATTGTGCGAAAAGGCTGAGGAACTGCTTCTGGAAACATCAATCATAAAGTCCTTCAAGGAGCTGCAAAAGTTACATGAAAAATTTAAGGAAATTGGTCCTGTCCCGCAGGATAAAAAGGATGAGGTGTGGGAAAGGTTCAAAGCGGCAACCGACAAGATCAATGATAGAAGACGGGAGCATTATGCCCATCTTTCTGAACAGCAGGAAGGCAATCTGGAAGCAAAAACCGCCCTCTGCCAAAAGGCCGAAGAACTCCTGGGAAGGAGAAATGAAGGCATGAAAGACTGGCAGGAAAATACCCGGCAAATGAACGAGTTATTCAAAGTATGGAAAACCGTTGGCCCGGCACCCAAGAAGCAAAACGATGAGATCTGGAACAGATTCAGATCATCTTTAAATGCTTTTTTCGAAAACAGGAGAGAATTTTTTAACCAGGTGAAAGAGCAACAGCTCAATAATTATAACCTGAAGCTGGATCTATGTGCCCAGGCTGAAGCAGTAAAAGATAACACAGATTGGCGCAAAACCACAGAGGATCTGATCCATCTGCAAAAGGAATGGAAAAAGATCGGACCGGTTCCGAGGAAATATTCCGATAAGGTTTGGAAAAGGTTCCGTGCAGCCAATGATCATTTCTTTAATAGAAAATCTGAGTATTTCTCCAATATTCATGAACATGAGGCAAAGAACCTGGAGCAAAAGAAGGCCCTGGTTGAGGAAGTGAAAAATTACTCGTTTGGGGAAGATAAAAAAGAAAACCTCAAAGTGATCAAAGAGTTTCAGCGAAAATGGATGGATGTTGGTCACGTTCCCATCAAAGAAAAAGACAGCATTCAGAATGAATTCCGTAAAGCCATTGATGAGCAGATGGAAAAACTGAAAATCAGTGCAATGGAGATCAGTCAGATGGCCTACAAGAACAAAGTTGAGAATCTGAAGGATGATCCCAATGCCAGGAAAGCGCTCGGCCGTGAACGGAATTTCCTGAATGGGAAGATCAGTAAGCTCAAGGAAGATATACACCTCTGGGAAAACAATGTGGGCTTCCTTGCAAATAGTAAAAAAGCGGATATTCTGAAGCAGGAGTTCATGAAAAAGATCGACAAAGCCAAACAGGATCTCAAGGCCTTTGAAGCAAAATTAAAATATCTCAATACTCAGGATTGATCTTTAAGCTGGAGGGGTTGATCCCCCTGGATTGTAAATTAATTTCTAATAATTAACTACTGGGCTAGTTCCCAGTCGACAAGTTTCCAGCTTACGGTATCCGTCGGACTTTGATAAGTATAAGTGATGATCCCGTGATTCCGGGCGATGTAATAATCGGATATCCTTATCCCGCCAGGATGTAAGGAATCGTAAACCCGGGTGTGATATACATCGCTGAAGGTATTGCCAGGAATGGAAAATTGGCTGAAATGAGCGATGTTCTCGTAATATCCCTCCTTGCTTCCGAAATCTACTTTCACTCCCTCGGGAACATTCGGGTAAAGGATGATGTTATACCTGTCATTGAAGTATAGCCTCAGCAATTCATTTGAAATTTCGTTCCCGCCAATATTTGTCTTCAAGCTGGCAGCAATTTCCCATTTGCGAATGTTTTGCTTGTTGGGTATTTGCACAAGTTCTTCTATGGCGTCGTATTTAAAGCTGTTTTCGCTTTCTTCTGTCAGGCCATTTACCCCTGTATATGAAATCGTGCTGTCAATCACAATGCTGTCGAAAACATTTGTGTTGTTCTTCTGGTAAACCCAGTATGAACCAGGTTCAAAATAACAATAGTTGAGAAATTCAGCTGACAGTTCATAATACATGTCAACCAGTGCCTCTTGCTGGCAGGAGACAGATAACAATAAAAATGCAGCAATTATCGAATGGTGTTTTTTCATCTTTTCCCCCGCTTACAAATTTATTCAAACATTTGATAAAGTACAAAGTTTAAACGTTGTTCATACGATTATTTACGTATAAACTACGTATTAAGTACCTCGGAACAGCTTATTTGTTAAACATTCATAGCCCGTGTTTTTTTATGTGGTTTGAGGGAAAGTTTTTGTGAAAATCAAACCAAAGCTCACAAGCTTTTGTTTTTGTTATATTTTTGTTGATTATGGCTGGAAACTCTACAGGTAATATTTTCCGTTTAAGCAGCTTTGGTGAATCTCATGGCCCCGCCATTGGAGGTGTGATTGATGGCTGTCCCCCGGGTCTGAAGATTGACATGGAATTTATTCGGGTTGAGTTATATCGCCGCAAAACCAATTCGGCGAACTGGGCTTCAGCAAGAGCTGAGGAGGATGAAGTAGAGTTTCTCTCAGGATTGATGGAGGGAAAGACCACAGGCACCCCGATTGCCTTTATCATCCGCAACCAGGATGCACGCCCCGGGGATTATGCGAAGATCAAAGAAATTTACAGGCCCTCACATGCTGATTTTACCTATCAGAAAAAGTATGGCCTTCGTGACTATCGCGGTGGGGGGAGGGCTTCGGCCCGTGAAACTGCTGTCAGGGTGGTAGGAGGGGCTATTGCTAAACTCTACCTCAGGCAAGAGGGGATCAGGATCAAGGCTTATGTTTCATGCATTGGCAATATAAAATTGGATAATCCCTATCCGGATGTAGATATTGCTGCCATTGAAAATTCTCCTGTCCGTTGTCCTGATGAAGAACTGAGCAACAAAATGATTGAGCTCCTGGAAGTGATCAAAAAGGAGGAGGATTCGATCGGGGGGATCGTTTCATGTATTGTTGAAGGTTTGCCCGCAGGATTGGGCGAGNNATAAATTGAATGCAGACCTGGCTGCTTCAGTCATGAGCATCAACGCGGCCAAGGGTGTTGATTTTGGCCTGGGTTTCGTGGGCGTTGGTACAAAGGGCTCCGATCACAATGATGTGTTTGTGAAAGAAAAAGATAAGATCAGGACCAGGACCAATCACGCAGGGGGTATTCAGGGAGGAATTTCAAATGGCATGGACCTGAATTTTTCAGTTGCTTTCAAACCCCCTTCAACAATTGGTAAAACACAGGAGTCAGTTGACCTTAACGGAAATTTAACAAAATATAAAGCCGGCGGAAGACATGATGCATGTATTGTCCCGCGCGCTGTTCCCATAGTTGAAGCCATGACAGCCCTTGTGCTGACCGATCATTACCTGCTTTTCCGTGCATATCATTGATTTTTTTTGTATCTTTTCATGAACCAAAAAATCTTTAAGTATGAAAACCTTCTTTAAAGTTGTTGGGATCATCCTTGTAATCCTAATTGGCCTGATGGTCAGCATTCCATTTATGTTTCACAAACAAATCATGGATGTGGCCCTGCAGGAAGCCAACAAGCAAGTAAACGCAAGCATCCATTTTGAAGACTACAGTCTTTCGCTTTTCAGGAGTTTTCCCAATTTTAACCTGGGTGTTGATAATTTGAGCATTGAAAACAAAGGGGCGTTTTCCGGTGATACCTTGCTCAAAATTGAATCCTTTGAACTGACGCTTGGCCTCATGAGTGTGTTCAGAGGAGAAGCCTATGATATTCGGAAGATCGAGTTGATTAGACCGGATATCAAACTGATGGTGAATAAAGAAGGCATTCCTAACTGGGATATTGCAATAGCATCCGATTCATCCGGAACCGAAGAGCAGGAAGACACTGGAGAAAGTAATTTTATGATGAGCCTGAGGAAATTATCGATTGAAGGAGGAAAACTGCTTTACCAGGATGAAAGCACAGGTATGCTGACAGAACTGAATGGAATGGATTTTGGCCTGAGTGGTGATTTTTCCGCAGACTTCACCAGCATGAAAACTTTTGCCAGTATCCAGGAAATGATCCTTGATTATGAAGGTGTTCGATATGTTGATAAAACACATGTGGAATTGCGAGCAGATATTGATGCAGATATCAAGAATGAAATATATACCCTCAAGGACAACGAATTAAAATTGAATGAACTGATGCTGCGTTTCAATGGCTCGGTATCCATGTTAAAGGAAGGTTATAATCTAACCCTCACTTTCAGTGCACCTGATAACAGTTTTAAGAGCCTGCTCTCCCTTGTCCCGGCAATTTATATGAAAGATTTTGAAAAGCTTGAAACAAATGGAACGCTGAGTTTGAACGGAAAAGTAAAAGGCTTATATACTGGGGAAAAGCTACCGGAATTCGGGATTGATCTTGGGGTGAAGGATGCCATGTTCATGTATCCCGGACTTCCTCAGCAAGTGAACAATATACAGATGGATGTTGGCATAAGCAATCCGGGCGAGGATGCAGATCATACCATCATTGATGTAAGAAAGTTTCATATGGAGATGGCCGGTAATCCTGTTGATTTGCATGTGTTCCTTAAGAATCCGGTTTCCGACCCTTACGTTGATGCCAAGCTGAATGCACGCATCAACCTTGACAATGTAAAAGAATTCTATCCGCTTGAGGAAGGGGAGGCACTGCATGGAACAATAGAAAGCAATGTCAGCTTCTCCGGTAAGATGTCATCGATAGAACAGGAAGAATATGAGGATTTTACTGCATTTGGAAGCCTTTTCATGAAAGATGTCAGCTATCAAAGCAGTGAGCTCGCACAAACACTTGATGTTAAAAACTTTCAGGTGAATTTCTCTCCCTCATATATGGACCTCGTAAATATAAAAGTGAAGATCGGGGAAAGTGATTTTGCAGCACAGGGTAAAATTGAGAACTACCTGTCTTATGCATTGCAGGATGGTACCCTTAGAGGTAATATTACGGCAAATTCTGAGTTGCTTGATCTGAATGTATTGATACCAGAGGGAAGTAGCATTGAGGAAGAATATGAGGCTCAGCCGGATACCCTTAATACAGGTGTTTTTAAAATTCCTGCAAATATAGACTTTGATGTTTCGGCAGACCTTAGTAAGGTGCTTTTTCAGGATTACGTCCTGAACAATGTTAGCAGCAGGATCAAAATTGAAAACAGGTCCCTGGTTTTCGAGAAAATGGAAGCCGACTTATTTGATGGGGAAATCAGTATGAACGGAAGTTACTCCACACCAGAGGAAGCCCTGCCCGGACTCGATATGGACTTTTCAGTGCAAGGCCTGAAGATACAGGAAGCTATTCGTTCATTTGATTTTATGAAACATTACGCTCCGATCCTGGAAAGAGCCAGCGGGGATATCGGTATTAATATGAAAATTAACACTCTGCTGCAGAAGGATTATATGCCGGTATATTCTTCCATGAACGGTGCAGGGTCGTTGCAAACGGAAAATGTTTCCGTGGAAAATTCCGAAACCCTCACCCAACTGGCTGATAAAATGAATGTAAGTCTTTTCAGGGAATTGAAAATGCAGAAAGCTGATCTGTCATTTGATATCAAAGAAGGAAAACTGCATGTAAAACCGTTTGAGGTAAAAATGGCCAATGTGGGTGCGGAAATTCAGGGCTACACATCAGTTGACCGGTCCATCGATTACACAATGGACCTTGACATTCCCCAAGGGAATTTTGGTAAACAGGCCGGTGAGCAGCTTAACAAACTCCTGGGAGATGCAGGCCTGGGCAAGATGGATGTCGGAGATATGATCGGTATGCTTGTGAAGATTACCGGAAATGTCAGCAATCCGCAATTATCTTTCGGACTTTCAGAAGGCAGCAAGGCTCCCGCTGAGCAGATCAAAGAAAAGGTGAAAGAAGTGATAGAAGATAAAAAAGAGGAAGTGATCGACAAGACGCGGGAGGAAGCTAAAAAAATCCTTGAAGCGGCTGATAAAAAGGCTGAGACCATAATGGAGGAAGCCCGAAAACAGGCTGAGGTAATCAGAGCCGAAGGAAGAAAAGCTGCTGAAAAGGTCAGGCAGGAAGCCGACACTCAGGCAAATAAGCTGGTTGAGGAAGGTAAGAAGAAGGGTTTTTTGGCTGAAGCCGCTGCTAAAAAAGCCGCTGAGAAAGTTCGAGCCGAAGCGGATGGGAAAGCAAAACAGCTTGTAAAGGAAGCCGATAAAAAAGCAGATGATTTGATCACAAAAGCCCGGACTGAAGCGGACCAGGTGAGGAAGGAAGCCCAGGAAAAAGTGGATAAGCTATAGAAAATACTGCATTATTGAGGATGTAAGGCGAGGGAAGTGTTAAGGCCTCTCCCTTCCCTGTTTATTTCAATATATGCCTTACACTGTCAATGCTGCCATCAGTAATGGCCGGCTTGATTTGCATTATTTCTGCAAGTAGCGAATAAATATGGATGTTTTCGAAAGCCGGCGTAATAAAATTTTCCTTGAATGAGGGGCCGCTGGCGTAAAAAATTGCGTGCATATCTTTGAATTGATTGTCATAGCCATGTGCCCCTGTTCCACTTTCATCCTTGTACTCCCAGGAGAACATCAGGCCTTTGTAGCTGTCGGCCACCGTGATAAAATCAAGGCTGCGTGGGTTTGTTCCATAATGCAGGCGATCGGGCACTTCTCCGTGTTTCCAGGTTCTGGCCCCATTTATTTTTTTCAGGGAATTCCAGGCTGTATCATAAAATGCCTGTTTGGCTTTGAAAACATAGTTGGGGTTCCATCCCTGGATTTCTGTAAACCAGTTTGTATCAATATAATCATCCAGGAAGATGATCTCCTTAAATGCTCCCATTCCATGATCTGAAAGAACAATGAGGTTGAGGCTGTCGGCGATGGGAAGTTTGTTTAGTTAAATGTTGAAACCCATC
>NPIE01000978.1_pt1 | contig 56545 bp, 46 predicted proteins | sample 8637661 | NCBI WGS metagenome assembly NPIE01 (sample SAMN07420842, study PRJNA396082) | bioreactor metagenome | isolation source: sample BA12 brine-fed electro-methanogenic bioreactor BA | place: Japan: Kochi | collected 2016-12-09 | reverse complement strand
TAACAGTTTAAATTGCCATTGACAACATAAAGCCCGTGACCTTCAGCTCCTGCTACTTCAAAGCCATTTTTAGAGTTGCTATATTGATAAGTTGATGGATTCCCAACCCGAAAGACTTTTACTCCATCATCTCCAACATTCCCAATTTTTACTCCATTCTCGCTGGCAGAAAAAACATTTACTCCATCGCCGCCAGCAGAATTAACATAAACTCCATCATTTCCAGTAGAATTAACATAAACTCCATCATCTCCAGCAGAATTAACACTAATTCCATCCCAATCAGCTCTTCCCACATACAAGCCATTACCTTCGGCTCCAGAAATCTCAAAACCGTTTTTATAAGAAGAAGAAGAAGTAGAACTTGATGGATTCCCAACAGAACCAATAACAAATCCATTACCAACAGCAGACAAAATTTGAACACCATCATCTCCAGCAGAGTTAATATAAACACCATCACTGCCAGTAGAAACAACCCGAACTGCGCTCACATCTGCTCGTCCCACAGATAAGCCACTACCTTGTGCACCAGCTACCTCAATACCGTTTTTAGCATTGTTAGTAATACAATTTGATGGATTCCCAACAGAATGAACATATACGCCATCCATATCTGCTTGTCCCACATAAAGCCCGTTATCTTCTGCTCCAGAAATCTCAAAACCGTTTTTACCAGTGCTAGTTTGAGTAGTTGATGGACTTCCGGCAACACCAACAAAAACACCATCATCTCCGGCAGAGTTTACCCTAAGACCATCAAGTCCAACTGAATTTACATACAGACCATAGTATTGAGCTGACTCAACAAAAACGCCATCCCAGTCGGCTCTACCAACAAAAAGCCCATAATTTTCCGCGCCAGCTACCTCAAAACCGTTTTTACCATTGCTAGTTTGAGTAGTTGATGGACTTCCGGCAACACCAACAGAAACTCCATCACCGCCAGCAGAATTAACAGAAACTCCGTCATCTCCAGCAGAATTAACACTAATTCCATCCCAATCAGCTCTTCCCACATACAAGCCATTACCTTCGGCTCCAGAAATCTCAAAACCGTTTTTACCAGTGCTCGTTTGAGTAGTTGATGGACTTCCGGCAGAATGCACGTAAACTCCATCATTACCAGATTGAATACTTATCCCCCGCCCTGTGCCATCGTTATTAATATTCAGCACTGCATCGTTTGAGTTTGCCATCATCTTGTCTGGTCCTAGTTTATGCAGGAAAATATCATTATATAGCCCTGTGAGTCCGGTGAGCCCGGAGCCGTCTCCCACGAAACTATCCGCAGTCATTGTGCCCAATATGGCGGCATTGCCATCAACATCCTGCTGCACCACGCCGGAAAGAGCAACGCCTTCCAACGTTAAAGCATAGGCAGTGGTGTCGGCATGAGCAGTTTGAGAAGATTTGATCGCAAATGGTACAGGCAGAAATTTCTGGCGCGGCGTCATTTCTTCGCCATCCACCAGGAAAGTAATAAATAAATCATCACTGTCGAAAAGGTCGGCAGGAAAAGCAGTAGCACTTCCCAGTTCCACTGCAAATAAGCCTTCAACGATAGAAACAGAATTCTGAGATTCACTCCAGAGCAAGTTTCCTCCCGTCAGCGCATCATAGATCGTGAATTGAATGATTTTATTGTCATTTACCGGAATACCAGCAGCATCCTGCAGCATGCCCTGAAAATTTAATGTGGTTGAAGACCAGAGCGGCACTGAAATACAAATTACCAAAATAAGCAAATTAATTACAACTTTCATCTTTTCTCCCTTTTCGTTTGATAAAAATAAAAATGTGTAGTTTATCTTTTGCTGGTGCTGCATAATGTTTTACAAAGAATACCTCTGCACCAGCTGCCGGCATCCACGATAGAACACGTACACCCTCAGGCGGAGAAAACTAATTTTCTCCGACTTTTGATATTGATAGAATCTGCTGCAATGCTCGGTAAAACCGATCAGGTTGACAAAAATAAATTCGCCAATGATGAAAGCTCCGGTGAAATTCTCCAATCCGAAACTAAAAGATATGTTTATTCTATAATCCAAGAACGAACTAGCTATTTTCAAACTCAACTCACATGAATTCACTTGAAACAAGTGGTTTACAACGCAAAGAATATAAATGGTGATTTTTTATCAGCCGATAAGCTATAATATTATCATAAAAATGAAGCTTCATCTTTCTTGTGTCGTCAGCCGAAATACTGTTTGCAATCTTTAACATCTTCCGAAAAATTTTCATGCTTTATCTTTCTGCCTGAACCGATCTCCGAATCTCGTACAGTACCAAAAAACATAATCTATATTCATGGGATTTTCCCTCCTTGAATTTTATAGTTTTTCGGCAAACGACACATCTATAGCTCAATAAATACGCCTGATATTAAAAAAACGATTGCATGCAACGAATTTAGCTCACCTGTCGTCAAGTTAATAATTTTTTTTCTGTACTTATCCGAAAAGTTCACATACTTTCAACTTGGATATATTCCTTCGAGTTTTTCCGAAACTTTCTCTCGCAAAAATCTTCTTCGTTGCTTTCGGAAAGAGCATACAAAACTGATGGAAAGAAAAATGCTCTTGACACAGCATGCGGTCAAATGAAAAACCTTCTGCTGCCTGAATTGATGAAAATCATCATCAATTCAGTTTATATAAGAATGAAATCATCGGGCAAATTGTTTGTTTTGTCCAAATGATGGAGGAATTGTAAATGGCTATACGTTCAAGGGATTGGAAACAAATAACTAAGGCGATATGTCACACAGAAAAATGATTTATATCCTGTTTCCCCTTCTTAGCATTTTAGTTATTGTTATTGTTTTTTTTATCTCTCTGATGCTCACGGTAGCCGGTTTTCAACCGCAGGAAGGAGTTCTGCCGGTCACTGTCAATTCCCCCAGACAGCTATCAGGAGAAGAAGCTGTTTCTCTCCTCATCTGGAATCTTGGTTATGCCGGATTGGGAGAAGAATCCACTTTTATTGCCGATGGCGGTAAAAGCATCCTGCCGCCATCTAGACAGATCGTGCAGAAAAATGTCAATGGCATTGCGTCATTTCTGCACGAAAACAATTCCGATTTTTTTCTGCTGCAGGAAGCTGCCGGAAAATCTCGCCTGATCTACAATCTCGATCTCTGGCACAAGCTCACCGAAAAGCTATCCCAATACAATTTTGCTCATTCTCCCACTGTCAAGATTCCCTGGTTTCCCATCATCGGCAGGCTGCATACCGGTAATGCGGTTTTTTCCATTTTCCGCCCGGAAAAGATTTTCCGCCACAACCTGCCTCTGGAAGAAAATGGTGTTCTGGGAATTTTTCAGCAGAAATACAATTTCATGTCCGCACGTTTCAATCTTTCCGGACGCGATCAGCAGTTAATCGTCATCAACCTGCATCTCGCTGCTTTTGATAAAGACGGCATTATCCGCAAAAAACAATTGAAAAAACTGAAAGATTTCATGCTTTCCGAATATGAAAAAGGAAATTTTGTGGTAGTAGGCGGAGATTGGAATCACAGCCTGACAGAAACAAATTTTCCATCCACAACCAAAGAAAAATATCTCTTCTGGATCCACGACCTGCCGGCAGATTTCACGCCGCAAGACTGGCAATGGGCTTTCGATGAAGCCGTTCCAACCGTGCGAACTCTGGAAAGACCTTACAAGGCAGGAGAAAACTACACCTGCATCATCGACGGCTTTCTGCTTTCGCCCAATCTGGAATTGCTCTCGATAAAAGGATTTGATCTGCAATTTAAGTTTTCCGATCATCAACCCATCAAAATAGAAATTAAACCGAAAGGATAATATTATGAATAATAAAATTTTGGATTTCTCTCGTCCCCTGGCAGAACAGAAACCGATCAGCGAAATCATTCAGACCTATCCCTATCCGATTGCCCGTTTAGTGGAAATCTTTGTGGAAATCTATGACAAACAGGAAGCTGACCGGGCTTTTCGAGAAATGATCAAACTCTTTGCCGGAGCTTTCAAATACAGTGGCCTAATTATCATCTCAGATTATCTGAAACTTTTGCGGGAAGGCAGGATTGGCGAGCCGGAATTGAGCAAAATGATCGACAAATTCCTCTATGTGAACCTGAGCGGCATGAGCATGGGACACTGGCAATACTGTCTGCGTGAGATAACACGGCTGGCAATGCACAACGATATTACTCTTTTCGTGCCGGAGCTGATCCCGCTTTATTGGAAAAACAACAAAAAACCCAGCAACACAGCCAAATGGATTGATAATAAAATGATCCCGCTGCGCAATGATTACGTACATTCCGACATCTGGATAGACAGTGATATTGCCGGCAAAATGATCAAAGAATATCTTCCCAATCTGATCGCTTATATTCAGGAATTGAATTTTTTGAAAAATTATCCCCTGCAGACAGATGAAGATAAAAGATTCTATCTGCAGAAAGATGATCATAAGCTGATGCTGGATTATTTCATTATCTATTCCCAGAAAGATGAGTGGTCGAAGGATGAAATGCTGCTGTTTGAAACTTTGAAAGGCAAAAACATTAAATACCTGCTGGGCAATTTCTACGATTTTGAATCTGAATACATCGAAAATCTGAAGTCCATCCAGGCTTTTCTGAAGGAACGGCTCAGCAGCCTGGAAAGTGAGATCGAGCAGAAAGATTCAGCTCAGGAAGTTGTGGGAAAATTGGAAGAAGAAATCGCTGCCGGCAGCAGAAACCTGCGAACAGCCTACCAGACACTATCCCGGAAAAAAGAAGCTGAAACGCAACAAACGATCGAGGATCTAAAAAAAGCTCTGGAAAATTTTGCCGACATCAAAACAAATCTGAAACTGCTCAAGCAGATGCTGCAACTGCAGAAAGACGATGACTGGCATCGTTATCAGACCGCTTCCATCCTCAATCTTTACCGTGAGATCATCAGTGTGCAGGGCAGCCGCTTCGATCAGAATGAGTTTGAAGCTCTCTATCTGGAACGCTATGAAATCCGCCGGCATTACCAACAATTTTTATCGACCAGAACAGCCGGACTCAGCTTTCTGCTGGCAGAATCCGGCGCCGGCAAAACAACTTTCTGTCAGAAGATCGCCCTGGATTATTTCAAAAAAGTCAATCAGCAGATCAGAGATACGAATGATCTTCTCTTTTATCTCAAGGGCAACAGTATCACTGCTTCTGAAGCGGAGAAGAGCATCCTGGGTGCTTTCTCCTTTACAGGTAAAAAAGCGGCGGAACTTTTTGAAAAACTGGCAGCAGCAGAAAGGCCTGAAGAAAGCCGTTTCATAATTATCATCGATGGCATCAATGAAAGTGATAATCCGGCGGAACTCCTGAAATATCTCGTCAGCTTTGCCCGGCAAAACCGTCATGATTTTGTGAAGATCTACATCACCTGCCGCATTGTGATGTGGGAAACGATCAGCAAAGGAATCGATTTCCCGCTGGAGATGATCTATCCTGATCTGGCAGAATCAGCCGGTCAGGAAGAAGTGCCGTTCATCAGGCTTTCGCAATTCAGCAGTCTCGATGTGGAAAAAGCTTATGATAAATACGCCACCAATCGCTTTATCAAAACCAGATTTTATCACCTTTCACCCTTTATTCGGGAAACCTGCAAAGACCCATTCCTGCTGAATATACTGACTGCTGCCTACCGCGGCACTCATAAGCAGAGAGCAGAGATCAAACCCGATTCGCTGGCTGCCATCTTTGAAAAATACATTTTTTCCACTCAACCCAAAAAACTGACACGGCCAACTGCTCAAAATCCCCTGCCCAAAGACATGCAGATCGTGCAAAGACTGTTGGAACTGATGTGGCAGCAGCGTTCTGATGCCGTTCCCGAAGAGATTATCCGTCGGGATGAACTGCTCTCGGAAGCAGTTTATGAGCCGAATCCGGTGGTGGAAAAAGGTGATACAATCCAATGCGATGACCTGATCTGTCACTGGCGCTGGCAGCCTTTTGAATATCTCGATTTTCCATTTTTGTGTCCCGAGTGCAGCCAGAACACCCTGGTCTGGGAAAAAGATGCAGATAACGAAATTCTTGTCTGTCATCACGAAGGCTGTAACTGGAAATGGCTGCCGGACAAGAACAGGGAGATTCTCTTCAAGGATCCCAACGGTCACAGTTTGCGCTGGTCGAGCGCCGATTACCGTACGCCTTACAACCGGCTTCTGGACGAAGGAATACTCTGCGAAGTGATGCGGGAAGACGGTTCTTTTGTGGTACGCTTCAAATATGACCGTATCTTTGAATATCTGATGGCACGCCAGTTCCTGCTGAAAGATCAGCCGCAAACGGCAAAACTGGAATTACCGCACGTTTGCACCTGGATCGAACAACTGCAGCAGGCCGGGACGAGTCCTATCTTCCGGGAAGCAGTTGCTAAGGCAGTTTCCCTGGCAGCTAACGGCATGCAGATTTGCCGACAGCTTCTGGAAGAAAAGAAGAACGAGCATCTCATAACAGCCTGTCTGAAAAAGATCGCTATCTCCGATGAAAACGGACTGAAGCAGGTTTTGGAATTCATAGATACGCTTATCCGTCAGCAAAGCTTTCTCAATCAGATCGTCATTCCGGTGCTCTTTCATTTACGCCGGGAAAGTCTATCCAGCCTGCAGAAACTGCTCAACAGCAAAAATGCAAAACTGAATAAAGCCAGCTCCGAATTGCTCTTCCGAATTTCAACCGCCAATATCGAAGACGGACTTTTCCTGATCAATGCTATCCTCTCCGGCATCAAACCATCCAATATTCTGCGCCGTTCTCAAACCATCAGCATTCTGCTGGAGATCTGCCTGAAAATCTGTACTATGGCAGAACCGGAAACAGTGTCTGTCATCATGCATATCTGGGCGGCATTATTCCGCAGCATACTGGGTTACGGACGCAAAAATCTAGCTCTGCACCTGCTTCGTGATCTGCTTAAATTTGCCTTGATGACCGTCGGATCAAGCTTCATCGTTGGTAAATTCCGCCAGATCAAGATCGGCAAAATAGATCTTTACCAGATTTTCTTCACGCCATCCAAAACGAAACAAGTTCTGCTGACCCTGGCTGAATTCATGACGCCCAAACCGGAAAAGATCGAAGAGATCAAGGATATACTCTTGAATTCTTTGATGATGGCAGAAGACGATGACGACGGTAGGGCTTTTGTAGGATTGTTTTCCATCCTCGTGCTGAACATTCAACTTCGTCATGATGACAGCGACCGCGTTCTTTCGGTGCTGGAATTCCTCTTTGATAGAGGAGATACCTACACGCGCTGGGTCATCTGCAGCTCGCTAAATTATTCGCTGCAGGAGAGTTATTTTTCCAGTCGCGAAACCAAAAGCATTCCGCTGGAAAAAAATGAAGAGATGTTGGTGCGCTACCGTAAGATCATGCAGCGCTTCCTGACGGAAGAGAGAGAAAACTATGTGCAGGATTATCTGCGGGTGGGAGATTACTTTTTCCCGCTGGGAATTATCTCGCAGTTTTCTTTTGCCACCGAAGCCGAGAATGATCTGATCCGGCAGATGATTGACCGGGCAATAGCAGAGGATGATTTTCCGCTGCTGCGTAAATTCCTTCTGGATATCGCCTGCTTCAGTTTGGATACCTACTGTTATCAGCGCCGTTTCTGGGAAAAAACCTATGATATCCTGCAGGAACTGATCCTGAAACTCTATCCATTGAACAAGCAGGCAAAGCTGAGCTTTGCAGAAAAACGTTCTGAGCTGGACAGCGCTTTCTGCGAAACTCTGGCGATTTTGCAATATGCGCATCCGGAAGAAACAGAACTGCTGCTGATCAATCTGGAAAATATCTATAAATCTGCTGTGAACAAAGCTTTTGCAGATTTCGTCGCCCAACTCAATCTCAGATCAAAAGAAGCGATGCACAATAAATTCAAGGTTCTGCGGTCCAATGTAATTCAAATGGATAAAAAGGGAAATCCTGTGGAACTAAGCGAGATCACACAGTTTGTAGATGGATTTCTCACCGGTTGGATCTATGCTGATTTCACCAGCGCTATTTTCGGACGTTATCCCGCCTTTCGACAATTGGCGCAGATCTGGATGAAGGAACCGCTGAACAGACAATATGAAAAGAATCCCAAAAATTTCTTTAAAAAGCTTTTCCGTGAACTATTTGGTTCACTGCAGGATTTTCAGCCGCAAATTTCTGATTTTGAAAATTAAGAGGAAGTTATGAAATATGAATTTATCGAAAGCGGAAGTCTGGTTTCACCCCGAAAAAATACTGTCTATTTGGATGTGGGCAACGATCTCTGTCATGGTATCATCGATCATCATCAATCTTTTGAAAAGGGTTGTGCCGCCCAGTTGGTATTAAAGCACAAAGATTATCTTACAAATTGGATAACCGATGCTGCTAATGCAACCATTGTGCTGCATATCTGGCCGGATTTTGACTGCGTTGCTTCTGCTTATATAACCGAGAAGATATTAAGTGGAGAAGATAAGATTAACCGCAATAAACTACAACTTCTGGCAGATCTTGCCTATCAGATCGATCAAGCGTTGGATCTGGAACAGATCAATGTTAACGACCCGTCTTTATACATAATTTTTGAGCTTTCCAAAGAACTCATCCTGAATGATCGATCAATTCCTTTTCAGCAAAAAAACATGGCGATAGTACAAAAGGGATTTGAGATATTCGATCATCTGATGGCTCATATGAAAAATGATGCTCCGCAGATACCGGGCGGGCTTTTTGCGCAGACAGAGCAGTTTGCCGAACAGAAGCAGATTTTGGCAGAAGAAGTACGGAAATATCTAAGCGATCGGCAAGACAAAGAAAAATTCCGAGAAATCGAAATAGAATTGCCCCTGGCAAAAACCCGCGAAAAGAAAAAAGTGGCAGGAGTCATCTACCGCGATCCAACCTGTAGTTTGTTTAAACTTTTGATTCGCAAAGGGATCGAATCGGCAGAGCTGAATCTACCAAGATATGTTTTTTCGATGGTGATCTTTTCCAAATCCGAATATCAGAAATATGAAAGCATCATTCTGAGCGTTGATCCTGATCTGCCGGTGGATGAGCAAGTCGATCTTCTGGGGCTGGGAGCTGTGCTCAATCAGAAAGAAGAAGAAAAATTCCTGATAGAAAACCTGGATCCGGTCACGGAAAAAGGACCTCGGTTCACCGAATACAATCTTTCCGATCCCTGGTACGACGGCAGAGGACATCATTGGACAATCGTTGCCAGCCCGCATTTCGGCACCAAGCTCAGCAATCTTGAAATCGAACATATTCTACATAATTTTACCAAAACATACAGCTATTATGCCAACGCTTCATCCAGATGTGAACTGATCTTCAAACTTGCTGCAGATAAACATCTTCTATCCGAGCTTTCCAATTGGGATGATGCCAAAGTGGAAAAAAGTACACTCACTCAGGCTTTTCATAATTTTCTGGAATGTTGTGATAAAAAACTGATAAGAATACAGCAGAAAGATAATTGTCGGGTTTTTATCTATAATCAGAAAATTGTGCTGCTTTTTGTCGAAATGAATTATGATGCATCTCAATCCAGCCTTAGTGAACTTTTTACTGAAAATAATAACTTCAATGATAATTTGAAATTGGAAACGATTCTACCTACAGAAGATTTTACTTTTCTGCAGGATTATCAACCTCAATTGATCTACAAAAACTGGTGGCTGGCTCTCAAATCGACAAACGATATCAACACAAAGGATGATCTGCTGCAATTCAAACGGATCGCCAAGAACTTTTCAGATAACAGTATCACTCCTTTCAAGACGAATTTCGAAGAATTGAAAGAAGATGAAACGGTAAATTTGTCGCGCTATTCCCATTGTATCATCAAACCCGGCGGCATATATTTCATTTTACGGTCAAATGATCCGGATTTGGAATATGCAGACAGGAATTATTATTTCAATCTTTGGCAAAAAGTAGTACCCTATCTTGTATTCAATGGTCTGATGCTTTTCACTTCATTGAATTTCATCACAGAATCAATCACCGAAATAAATTATCAGGAACAGAAAACCCGCAGAACTATTCGAAAATTGAATAATTTGAAAGATTTTCTGATCAATTTGAAAACCCGTTCCATACAGTTCAATCTAACCACCCATATTGTTCTCAATGAAATCTGGGAAAAGCTTCATGAAAAACTGAAGATAAATATTATAAGCGAAAATGTGGATAATTCCATTACAGAATTGGGAGATTATCTGCAGACAAAGCGTCAATCTATCATTGATCATACAGTGTTCATTCTATCTTTGATCATCATTCCGTTTTCTCTGATCGCCGATTATTTCGGCGGTCTTCTGAGCGATCATTTCGGCAGCTGGACAAAATTCGTTTATGTAGTGATCACCGTCTATGCCATTGCTGTTGTTTTCACTTTCATTATCTATCGCATCATTCACAGAATGAGGAAAAAGGAATAGAATTAGAAAGAAAGCAAAAGTAAAAGCCTGCAAAAATTTTTGCAGGCTTTTTTTGTATTACTCATTTTTTTTATGTTATTTCATCTTCACGGTAACATATTGATAAACACCGGTAGTGGTTTTTACATAGAGCAGCACCACATCTTCTTTCAAGTCTTTGGTGGCGTTTTCAAAATCTTTTACACTGTTGATCTGCTGCTGATTGATCTCCAGAATGATATCTCCTACTTTCAATTGTGAACCGGCTGCCGGACTGTCCCGCTCGATCTTGGTGATGATGACACCTTCCTGCTTTGAAATATTATTTCTGCGGGCAAATTCGCCTTCGGTGGATTCCACCTCGATACCCAGTTCATTGGAAAGCCTGCTGCCGGATCCTTGTTCCAGAGCGATGGGAGAATCGGGTCGAGCCGTGAGAGTTACATTCAGATTTTTCAGCTTATTATTGCGAATCACTTTCAGCGGATATTTCTGATCGATTCTACTATTAGCGATCAGGATGCGGAATTTGGCTACATTTTCGATTTCCTTGCCGTCGAATTCGATGATCACATCGCCGCGTTTTAGACCGGCTTTTTCGGCGGGAGTATCTTCTTCCACCTTGGAGACCAAAACTCCTCTTACTTTCTCCAGTTTCAGGCTTTCTCTCAGTTCAGAATCGATCTCCTGCGGCAGAATACCGATATAAGCTCGAATAACCTTACCCTGATCCAGAATATCGCTGGAAACTTTTTTAGCCAGATTGACAGGAATAGCAAAGCCGATGCCCATGTTTCCGCCGCTGGTGCTGGTGATAGCTGCATTCACGCCGATCACCTCGCCTTTCAAGTTCAGAAGCGGACCGCCGGAATTACCCGGATTGATGGCGGCGTCGGTTTGAATATAATCCTGATAGATGGGAGAATCAGCACCAAAGCGGAGATTGGCTCGACCTGTAGCTGAAATCACTCCCACGGTTACTGTTCTTTCTAAGCCTAACTGACCAAAAGGATTACCGATAGCGATCGCCCAATCACCGATGTCCAGTTGATCGGAATCGCCTAATTCCACAACCGTGATCTGTTCACCTTTTTCAACTTCGATCTTGATCACAGCCAAGTCGGTTTCGCTGTCCAATCCGACGATCTGGGCTTTGTACTTGGCTTTATCTGCCAGGGTGACAGTGATTTCGCCATCTTTGCCATTTTGCACAACGTGATTATTAGTAATAATATATACGATTTCGCCCTCATGTTTGAAGATAAAGCCACTGCCCATACTGACAGATTTTCGGGGTTTGATCTGAGGTGGATCGGGAAAGAAGAATTTGAAAAAATCATCGTTAAAAGGCAACTGTCCGCGTCCGCTGAAAGTTTGCTCATATTCCACCTGAATGTTGACAACCGATTCCCGAATATTTTTTACTACTTCTACAAAAGGACTTTTGCCTTCCGAAGTTACTGGATACATCGCAGTTAAATTTTGTGCCGTAAAACTGAAGATGACCAGAATCACTGTTAAAATTTTGAATTTCATCTTACCTCCAATTATAATAATCTTCTTATAAATATAAAAAACCTTATAGATAGGTTAACAAAAAAATAACGAAAAAGCCGTGAAAAGTTTCACGGCTTCTTCGAATTTTCACTTTTATCCAATTTTTATTTCTTTGGAAGGTGCAGGTTCTTTTTTGGGAATATCCAGTTTCAGAACTCCGTCTTCAAATCTCGCGACTATCTTTTCGCTGTTTACTTCGTCATTCAAGCTGAGCACACGACGATAGCTGCCCTGATAACGTTCACAACGGCAGTAGGAACCTTTCTTTTCTTCTTTCTTTTCATCTCTTTGAGCTTCGATGATCAGTTCATTGTTGTTCACGGAAATCTTCACATCTTTTTTCTTGAATCCGGGAAGATTAGCCTCGATCACAAATTTGTCATCTTCTTCCAGGATGTCGATCGCCATAGCTCGCTGATTTTCCTGCATTTCGTCACCTTTAAAGAAGTCATCTACAAACTTGTCGAATAAAGACATCATTGGATAAAAGTTTTTCTTGTTTTCAAAAGGTATTACTTTCATTTTTCTAACCTCCTCCAATCAAATTTTCTGAAGACAAGATAATCGACTTTACCAAGCGCGCAAGAAAAAAATTAGCAGACTTCTGAAAAGAGTGCTAATATTTTTTATTGACATCGATTACAGGTTGATTAGATTTTGTTATGTAAAAAGTAAATAGCGTGGATTTGAGTGGTGTCTGGAAATTCTTAAACAGCTGACGTTTTATAAACTTTTTCATATGATTAAACCTTAGTCACACTGAATAGGATCCGGCAGCTGCCGAAGACGTATCGAAGTGTCATGTGATTATTCTCTTTTATCCTTCGATACTCGACTAAAGTCGAACTCAGGATGACATTTTATTAATCATCCATTTGTTTTTTTCTCAGACATAGTTGATTCAATATAAAAAAAAATGGTCTTTGTTTATGGGACAAATCTACATAACAGTATTTGGAGAGAAGATGAAGGTAAAAGTGGAAAATCTTTGTGAAAAAGAAGTTTTAGATCGTGGCATAAGAAACTGGCCGAATTTGGAAAAAGAAGCTTACTTTGTAGATTGGTATTATGATCAAATTCAAGATTGTTTGATATTTGAGGGAGAAACCCTTGTAGAAACTGAAGATGGAAAAATGGAATTTCGACAAGAAATCCAGGAACAAATTCCCGCTTGGTTTTCGTATCTCTGGAAAAAAAGAATTACGAAAAAACTATTGAAAAAGTAATATTGTAAAAGTTAGTAATATATTGGAGGTCTTATGATTCTAAAGGCAATTAAAAATCGTTTTAGTGTTCGAAAATTCAAAAGCCAACCGATTGAACAGGAGAAACTGGATGAGATCATGGAAGCTGGCCGTCTGGCGCCATCTGCCCGTAATGTGCAGCCCTGGAAATTTGTGGTGATCCGCGATCCGGAAAAAAGAGCGCAACTCACCGAGATCTGTAAAGGACAGAAATTTGTATCTGAAGCTCCTGTAACGATAGCTCTTTGCGCCAACAATACCGATTACTGCATGACTTGCGGTCAACAGGCTTACACGGTGGATGCTTCCATTGCCGGCGAACATATCGCTTTGCAGGCTGCTGAACTGGGACTGGGAACCTGCTGGATCGGAGCATTCTACCACGAACCGATGGCAAAACTGATAAACTTGCCGTCCGACTATAAAATCGTGGGACTGCTGCCGCTGGGCTATCCGGATGTGGAAAAAGGTGAGCGCAATTTGAAACCAGTTGAAGAAGTTGTAGTCTGGGATAGTTTTTAACATTATCGTCATTCTGAGGAGTTTATCAGCTTTACTCTCGAAGAATCTCGAGGAATTCTTTTAGCTTTGCTACTCGTGAATACAAAGAGATTCTTCCCAAGATTTATCAGCCCGCCATAGGCGGATAAACCTTTGGCTGAACAACGTGCAAGTGACGTCAGAATAATGTTAAATATACATATTGGAGGTAATTCATGAACCTTAACAGATTTACTATAAAATCGCAGGAAGCCTTGGAAAAGGCGCATCAGATCGCCGAAGATTTTGGTCATCAGGAGATCAATCCTTCCCATTTGCTGCTGGCTCTGGTTCAGCAGGAAGAAGGATTCACCCATTCGCTTCTGAAGAAACTGGATATTGAAGGCTCTGCTCTGGAAAATGATCTGAATGCTTACCTGCAGAATCAGCCGAAGCTCGAGGGCGTCTATCAAACCGGACTTTCGCGGGAACTTAACGAAGTCTTTTCCCAGGCGGAAAAAGAAGCAGGAAAACTGCAGGATGAATACGTGAGCGTGGAACATCTGCTGCTGGCAATTCTGGAAAAAGGCAAACTTCCTTCTTCTCTCAATAAATATGGTTTGTCTAAAGACAAAATCCTGAAAGTCCTGAAGGAAATCCGCGGCAATCAGAAAGTGAGCGATCAGAACCCGGAAGCCAAATACCAGGCTCTGGAAAAATATGCCCGGAACCTGACCAAACTGGCGCGTCTCGGCAAACTCGATCCCGTCATCGGACGTAATGATGAAATTAGAAGAACCATTCAAACCCTTTCCCGCCGCAGAAAGAATAATCCTGTTCTGATCGGAGAACCAGGAACTGGAAAAACGGCAATAGTGGAAGGATTGGCACGGCGTGTTGTGGACTTGGACGTTCCTGAAAACTTGAAGCACAAAGATATTGTAGAATTGGATATGGGCTCGCTTCTGGCCGGAGCAAAATTCCGGGGAGAATTTGAAGAACGCTTGAAAGCGGTGCTGAAAGAAGTGGAAAAAGCCGAAGGCAAGATCATTCTCTTCATCGATGAAATTCACACTGTGGTGGGTGCCGGCGCTGCCGAAGGTGCGGTGGACGCATCCAATATGCTCAAACCCGCTCTGGCACGCGGAACGCTGCACTGCATCGGTGCTACCACTTTGGATGAATACCGCAAATACATCGAAAAAGATGCAGCTCTGGAACGCCGTTTCCAGCCGGTTCTGATCGATGAACCAAACGTGGAAGATACCATTTCCATTTTACGGGGAATCAAGGAAAAATATGAAGTACATCACGGCGTGCAGATCACCGACCTGGCTCTGGTTTCGGCAGCGATGCTTTCCCACCGCTACATCTCGGATCGTTTTCTGCCCGACAAAGCCATCGACCTGATGGATGAAGCCTGTTCCAGCCTGCGAATGGAGATCGATTCCATGCCGCAGGATCTGGAAATCGTGGAGCGCAAACTGCGCCAGTTGGAGATCGAAAAGCTTTCCTTGAAACGGGAAAAAGACAAGGCATCCAAAGAAAGAATGGATATTATCTCGGAAGAAATGGCGAATTTACGGGAACAGCAGGCCAGTTTGCGCATGCGCTGGGAACACGAAAAAAATCTGCTGAAACAGATCAGCGAACTTTCTGAAAAGATCGATCAGATCAAAGCGGAAGCCGAAATAGCCGAACGACGCGGCGAACTGGATAAAGTTTCCCGGCTCAAATATGGCGAGCTGGTGGACAAGCAGAAACAACTGGATGAACTGAAAGCTAAAGTGCAGGAAATTCCCAAAGACCAGCAGCTGCTCAAGGAAGTCGTGGATGAAGAAATGATCGCCGAAGTGGTGGCAAAATGGACAGGTATCCCGGTATCTAAACTGATGCAGAGCGAACTGCAGAAACTGGTAAAAATGGAAGATGTACTTTCCCGGCGTGTGATCGGACAGAAAGAAGGAATTATCGCACTTGCTAATGCGATCCGCCGTTCCCGCAGCGGACTTTCCGATGCCGATAAACCGATCGGTTCCTTCCTGTTTATGGGACCAACCGGCGTGGGAAAAACCGAACTCGCCAAAACTCTGGCGGAGTTCATGTTCGATACAGACCGAGCCATCATCCGCATCGATATGAGCGAATTCATGGAAAAGCATTCTGTGGCGAGAATGATCGGCGCTCCGCCCGGTTATGTGGGCTACGAAGAAGGCGGCTACCTGACGGAAGCTGTGCGCAGAAAACCGTATTCCATCATCCTGCTGGATGAGATCGAAAAAGCCCATCACGATGTGTTTAATATTCTTCTGCAGATTCTGGACGACGGTCGCTTGACCGATGGCAAAGGCCGTACGGTGGACTTTAAAAACACGGTGATCATTATGACTTCCAACGTTGCTTCGCAGTTTATCTACGAAATGGGCGACAAACCGGAAGAAGAGATCAAAGCCAGTTTAAAAGAAGCCTTGCAGCAGTATTTCCGCCCGGAATTTTTGAACCGTCTGGATGATATTATTGTCTTCCATAGATTGGATAAAGAACAGATCCGCCGCATCGTGAAACTGCAACTTAACATCCTGAATAAACGCTTGAAAGATAAAAACATCGAACTGGAATTTACTGATGCAGCGCTGGATAAACTCACCGAAATGGGCTTCGATCCGCAGTTTGGCGCTCGCCCCTTGAAACGTGTGATCCAGAAAGAGATCGAGAACCGACTGGCTATCGAGCTGCTGGAAGGAAATGTATTGCCGGGGCAGAAGATAAAAATTGATGTGGAAGGGGATGGGTTCAGATTTAGTTAACTCATCCTCTTGCCTGCGCAGCCGAAGCATTGCGAAGGCTCGTCCTTCTCTTCATCGCAAGCTCGAAAAGAAGGAACATGAGAAAAGCAGGGAGATTTCTATTTTTATTTTTTCAATCCTTCGAGTAAACTTGTTGTATTAACAATTGGAAAATAAAGTTTATTATATTCAGTTCTTGTGTTTAAAATTGCCAACATTCCTCTCATTCCAGAAATTGCTACATTAATAAATGTTTGCATTATACTATCTGGAATTTTGAATGTATCCTCATCAGGAATCTGAATAACTTCCGAGAAATCACGAATTTTAAAGACATGCTTAACTTCAATGCCGAATAGATCATATTTTTTTTCATCTTTTTTTATCGAAAAACTTGCTCTGGTTTGGACAGAGATAGTACCAATACCTTTATCTATATTAACATTAGCTCCGTATTCAACATTAGAGTTTTTAATTTTCTGATTAGATAATCCAAGTGCGAGAGGATCATTCTCAAAATAACTAAGTTTCTTTACTTCAACCAGTTTGAATTGAATTGGTTTATTTTTCTTTTCCATAATTCACCTAGTTCATACTTTGTAAATCAGTAGTTCTTTTTACAAATTGTGATTTTCCAGAATGCTGGAAAATTCCCAGTTTATCATCAACTTCATTAGAATACCAGTCTTGAGTATAGTCATTGAGATTCGTACTCAATTGAAAATCATTTTTTGATGTAAATTTTTCTTCGATAATTTTTTCTACTTTATTAAAAGCATAAGTTTCTGAAAGACATGATATTACATAACTATTAATACTTACACCTTCTTCCTTTGCTTCATTTGCGATTTTTTTATGAAGTGATTTTGGCATACGTAATGATAATTTACCGCTGTACTTTGCTTCCTGCATTGATTCTGGTAAAGGTATTTCATCAACGTCTTCTAAAGCTGCTTCGAGCCATAACGTCATAGCTTCATCAACCATTTCCAAAGCTTCTTGTTTTGTACTCCCCTGAGAAATACAACCTGGTAACTCTTTGATTTTTATAAAAAAAACATCTTCATCAGGTATAATTTCTATTGTATAAGGTAACTTTTTAAAACAATCAACACTCTTTTTCATACCATGCCTCCAAATCCAAATTATTTATTACAGCTTTCACATATACTTCTTTTATTGGCTGATTCTTTGGGACACTAATTGGGAAACAGCCTTTTTTTCTGAATATAACATGACTCCCACCTCCGCTTGGAGGTTTTCCAATATATCCAAATTCATTCAGGACGCTTTCCAAAGTACTAAAGTCCACATCCTTAGGATTTTGAAATATCTTCAATATCTTTTTACATAACCTGCTCTTATTCAAAGATCATACCCTCAAAAGAGACTTGATACCAAATACGGTATCACCGTCAATAATTTTTTTATTTTTTTTCCACCCTCTCCCGTATCATCTTCACGGTATCTTCATAACCCGGTGGTGGTCCCAGGTTTATTTCTTCATCATCGATGTAAATAGCATCGGTAATTCCCCATTCTGCAATGACTTCCGGTTCCAGAGTCCGGATGATTTTAAAATCCACTTCTTCGCCAAATTTTGCAGCAGCTTTCCGGAAATTATTGAAACCAACCAGATAAGCTGTACACCAGCCATTCAGAAAAGCAGTGATCGTTACTTTTCCCGGAACTTTTTCCGGTTTCTTTTTCGGATGCCGCCATTTGGGAAGTTTGGCATCATCATTAAGTGGTTTCCAGACCAGTTCCTGAATGCCGATGCTGTCGGCAACTTCGTAGCCGAAATGTTTGTAGAATTCCGACGGCATCCAGAAAGGCTGCGAAAGACCCCAGGCAGCGATACCTTTGGCTCCTTTTTGTTTCATGTCTGCTTCGGCAGCTTCCAGCAGAGCATTTCCCAGGCCTTTTTTCTGGCGAAATCCGATACCCTTATCTTTGTAGCCATAAACCCAGATGCAGGCGATCACATATATTCCTTCGCCTTCCACGAACGAATATTCCGCCGGCAGATATTGGATCATGCCACTTACAGCTCCATCCTCATCAATGGCAAGTTTGGCATTCATGCCGTGTTCTTTCAGGTAATCATACCACTCTTTTCTGAGAGTTTGCGCTTCTACCATTTCATCTGACCACTCTTCAAAACAGCAGGCAAAGGTGGGGAAATATTTTTCGGAAAGATCAACGATCTTCATTTTCGGCTCCTTTTTTTCATGATTTCAACGACCTGATAAGAAAGAAGCTGAATTGGATTTTTGGTGTCAATTGTTTTAACTCACCCCTACTATGCCCTCTCTTGAAAACAATAGCGTGGAAAATGAATAACAACAAGGAGTAAAAATTTTTTCACCAGCATAAAAAAATTTTCGCAGTAAAATATCTTACAGTAGCTTCTAATGTTCCTTCTATTGCGACAATGATAGTAAGATAAGGACAAGCCTTCGCTGAGCTTCGGCTACGCAGGCAGCAGGATGAGCAAAAAAAAGGTGATTCGTGAATCGTCCCTTGAAAACATCTTGTGTCCTTTGTGTCTTCGTGACTTATTGGCTTTTATCCTCTATCTGCTTTCAGCACTTCCAAAAATGCTTCCTGCGGCACGTTCACGTTGCCGATTTCTTTCATCCGTTTCTTGCCTTCTTTCTGTTTTTCCAGCAGCTTTCGTTTACGTGTAATGTCACCGCCATAGCATTTGGCAGTAACATTCTTACGCAGAGCGGTAATCGTGCTGCGCGCCAGAATTTTGGAACCGATACTGGCTTGCAGAGCGATCTTGAAAAGATGTTTGGGTATCACTTCTTTCAGTTTCTCTGTCACGCTTTTGCCCCATTGATAGGCTTTATCGGCATGACAGATGAACGACATGGCATCCACTTTATCTCCGTTGATCAGAATATCTACTTTCACCACATCCGAAATGCGGTATTCTTTGAAAGTGTAATCCATGGAGGCATAGCCGCGGCTGACAGATTTCAGTTTATCATAAAAATCGAAAATAATCTCGATCAGTGGCATCTCGTAGTGGATTGACATTCTTTTTTCATCGATGTATTGAATGTCTTTCTGAATGCCCCGACGTTCCTGCACAAGCTTCATAATATTTCCCACGTAATCGGCCGGAACGATGATCTCCACATCCATAAATGGTTCTTCAATGTTCTCGATGTGAGCCGGATCAGGCATATCCACAGGATTGTAGATGACTTTCTGAGTGCCGTTGGCTAGATTCACATTGAACCGCACACTTGGTGTGGTAGTGATTATAGGAACATTATATTCCCGCAATAATCTTTCTTTCACAATTTCCAGATGCAGCATTCCCAGAAAACCGCAGCGGAAGCCAAAACCGAGAGCCAGCGAGCTTTCCGGTTCATAAGTTAGAGCAGCGTCGTTCAATTTCAATTTTCCCAGAGCTTCCCGCAGATTTTCATGATCTTCTTTATCCAGAGGAAAAACACCGCTGTAAACCATCGGTTTGGGTTCTTCAAAGCCGGGCATCGGCTTTTGGCAGCCATTTCTGGCAGTTGTAATGGTATCGCCCACTCGCGCATCAGCAACTTCTTTGATATTGGCAATGATGTAACCTACTTCTCCAGCAGCAAGCTGTCTGGTTTTCTGATGTTTCAAACTCAAATAACCGATCTCTTCGATGGAATATTCATTAGCTGTGGAAAATAATTTAATCGTATCATCCTGTTTCAGTACGCCTTCAAACATACGGATCAGCACGATCACGCCGCGGTATTTATCGAAGTAGGAATCAAAGATAAGAGCTTTGGCCGGTTTTTCGGGTTCACCTTGCGGAGCTGGAACATAGTCCACAATTCCCTTCATCAATTCTTCAATTCCTGTGCCGTCTTTGGCGCTGATGCGAAAAATATGTTCCGAACCAATGCCGATATTTTCGATAATATCATGTTCGGTGCCTTCCACATCTGCCTTGGGAAGGTCAATTTTATTGATCACCGGAATCACTTCCAGATCATTATCCATTGCCAGATAGAGATTGCTCATGGTTTGAGCTTCGATGCCTTGCGAAGCATCAACCAGCAAAAGCGCTCCATCGCAGGATGCCAAACTGCGCGAAACTTCATAGCTGAAATCCACATGTCCCGGCGTATCGATCAGATTCAGAATGTAAGTTTTGCCATCAACTTTGTATTCCATACGAATGGCATGGGATTTTATCGTGATACCGCGTTCCCGTTCCAGATCCATATCATCCAGAATCTGGGCAACCATCTGGTTTTTTTCGATTACATGCGTATATTCCAATAGCCGATCCGCCAAAGTTGACTTGCCGTGATCAATATGAGCTATTATACAAAAATTTCTTATAAACTCTCTGTTCATCAAACCTCCGAACGCAATCAAAAACCTGAGTATCTTCTTATGTGTCAACTTATTCCTGAGCAATTTCTCCTGAAATCTCCGGAAATTTAAACTTGACTTTAATCAGGGCAAAAATTTGATAAAACCATATTATTTGAAAGGTAGGTTTTTTGATAAGATGATTGAAGTGATTCGAGACAAATGTGTTGGATGCAAATTATGTTTGAAAGCCTGTGCTTATGATGCGATAGAGATTATCGATAAAATTGCCGAGATCAATATGGATAGATGCACCTTGTGCGGAGCGTGTGTGAGTGCTTGTACATTTGATGCGATTATTATCCGCAAATTTGGACAGCAGAAGATTGATCGCAGCCTGTACAGCGGAGTGTGGGTTTTTGCGGAACAGAAAGACAGCGAAATTGCACCGGTCGTTTTTGAGCTTCTGGGCAAAGGACGAGAACTTGCCGACCAGCGGGAAACTGAATTGACCGCAGTACTTCTGGGTAACAACATAAAGCATCTGGCTAGAGAATTGATATTTTATGGAGCAGATAAAGTAATCGTGGCAGAGGATGAAAAGTTGGAAGATTTCCTCGATCTGCCTTACACAAAAGCGCTGACTGAACTGGCAAATAAATACAAACCCGAGATCATAATTTCGGGAGCTTCAGTGCAGGGAAGATCATTTATTCCACGCGTTGCAATTGAATTGCATACAGGCTTGACTGCCGATTGCACCGGACTGGAAATTGATAGTGATTCCGGCGGTTTACAGCAGACTCGCCCTGCTTTCGGTGGTAATATCATGGCAACTATCATCACACCGAATCACCTGCCGCAAATGGCGACTGTGCGCCATAAAGTGATGGATCCACTCACTCGGGATGCAGACAGAAAAGGTGAAATTATCGAAGAAAAAGTAGATTTATCAAATTTACAGGATGAAACGGAATTTCTGGGATTTGTAAAAGATGAAACTCAAACAGTGAATCTGACGGAAGCGAATTTCGTGATTTCCGGTGGTCGAGGTCTCAAGAAGAAAGAGAATTTTGCTTTATTGGAAGAGTTGGCAAAAAAGCTGGATGCAGCTATTGGTGCCTCGCGGGCTGCTGTAGATGCGGAATGGATCGCCTATCCGCATCAAGTAGGGCAAACTGGCAAAACCATCAAACCTACCGTTTATATTGCGGTGGGAATTTCCGGCGCCATTCAGCATCTGGCCGGTATGCAGTCTTCCGATTATATTATTGCCATCAATAAAGACCCGGATGCGCCTATTTTTAAAGTGGCAGATCTGGGCTTGGTAGGAGATCTCTTTGAAGTTATTCCGCAAATTTTAAAAAAATTCAAGTAGGAAAACATGAAAATAAGAGTTCGGGCGCGAGTAAAAAATGCAGATCAGATAATCCAAAGTGACATTCTTGAACTTACCAGCAGTTTCTTAAAAGATAATCAACCTGAACTTGATTGTACTGATCTCATCGCCTATCCACCATTTATCAATTGCCACGATCATCTCATCAGCAACTGGTATCCCAAAGCCGGTGATGGCAAACCCTACAGCAACGTCAGCAAATGGGTGGATGAAATGCGCTTTACACCGCCTTTTCTGGAACGCAATAAAGTTTGGATAAATGACGGTTCCTTCGATCTGACCAAAGGAAATGCACCCTCAATTGTTGAATTAGGAATTTATAAGAATCTATTTTCCGGCTGCGTGGTAGTGCAGGATCACATATCCAACCAGAAGGATGAATATTACAAGAATCATCCCATCACAATATTGAAAAATTACACGCAATGTCATTCTTTGGAAATGGGCAACTGGTGGGGCGGCGATGATGCTTTCACAGAATGGCGCAAAACAGAAGGAAAAATGCCCTTCATTGTTCACTTGGGAGAAGGAACCGACGAAGCTGCCAGAAGTTGTTTTCCAAAACTGGAAAAGATGGATCTGCTCCAGCCAAATACAATGCTCATCCACGGTATTGCTCTTTCCAGAGATGAATTAAAAAAATGTGCCGATCACGGCACGACGATCTGTTGGTGTCCTCAATCCAATTTTTTCCTGATTGGACAAACTCTGGACATAAAATCCTGCATGGAACTTGGCGTTAACGTTGTTCTGGGCACTGATTCAACCATGTCCGGCGGTATCAATCTGCTTTCCGAAATTAAATATGCACATCACAAGTTCCCGGATTTTCCTATGAAAGAGATTTTCAGGATGATAACAGCCAACGCCACTAAAGCACTCTTTCTGCAACAATCTTATGCTCAGTTGGATCAGGATACTTCCAACCTGCTGCTGTTGCGCCAAAATGATCCAGATGTTTTTGACAACATCCTGAAAACAGAAATTAAAGATATCGCTTTACTCGTTCATCAGGAAAAACCCATTTATGGAGATGCTGATTTTCTAAAAATGTTCGAGGTAAATAGGGCTGAATATTCCTTTTTTAATATAGGGGATCAAGAAAAATTCGTTATCGGGCATCCCGAAAAATTGAACTGGAAGATCGATGATCTGCTAGGTTATCATAAGGATTTCCCTTATCTTCCATTTTAAAATGCAAACACAGAGGCAGAGAGGAACAGAGGGCGCACGGTTGGGAACGAATTATTAATGGATATGATGAATAAAAAGAACACAAAACTTACCTCTGTGAACTCTGTGTCTCAGCTTCTCTGTGTTTAAAAATCATGAAGTTAGAAGATTTAAATAAAATCAGCAAAGTTGTATTAGACTGTGCCATCGAAGTTCACAGAAATTTAGGTCCTGGCTTGTTGGAAAGTGTTTATGAAAAATGTTTGAGCAGGGAGTTAACTTTGAAAAATATGCAAAATCAAACTCAAGTTGCTGTACCTTTGTTTTACAAAAATAACCCTTTAGGATCTTATTTCAGGTTAGATATATTGGTAGCTGAAGAATTATTGATTGAGATAAAAGCAGTTGAACAAGTCCTTCCTGTACATAGAGCACAATTACTATCTTATTTACGTTTAACAAACAAAAGATTAGGTATTCTAATAAATTTCAATGTGCCAAAATTGATAGACGGTTGGGAACGAATTATTAATGGATATGATGAATAAAAAGAACACAAAACTTACCTCTGTGAACTCTGTGTCTCAGCTTCTCTGTGTTTAAAAATCATGAAGTTAACAGAAATATTTTACAGTTTACAAGGCGAATCCACTTATGCAGGTCTCCCCTGCATCTTTATTCGCACGGCAGGCTGCAATCTGCGTTGTAATTATTGCGATACAACTTACAGTTACCAGGAAGGATATTCACTTTTTATCGATCTGATAATTGATGAGTTAAAGCAATACGATCCCATAAAACTGGTCGAAGTAACCGGTGGTGAACCGCTTCTTCAAGATGATGTTTATAAACTCTTTGAAGCACTTCATAAAAATAAATTTGAAATATTATTGGAAACTAATGGCTCGGTTTTTTTGAATCGAGTTCCGGATTTTGTAACCAAGATCGTGGACGTTAAAACTCCCGGAAGCGGATTTGAAGATAGCTTTTTACAGGAAAATCTGGATCATTTGAGAAGAAAAGACGATCAAATAAAATTTGTAATTTCAGATCGATTCGATTATAACTGGTCGAAAGAGTTTATTACAAAAAATAAATTACAGGATCACAAAATTTTATTTTCGCTGGTGCTCAGTTCGTTGCAGCCACAACAACTGGCAGAATGGATCCTTGAAGATAAGCTTGCTGTTCGAATGCAGCTGCAGCTGCATAAATATATTTGGGATAGCAATAAACCTGGCGTTTAAAAAAGAAATATTGGAGGACTTATGAAAAAAAGGACAATTATTGTTCTGTTGTTAATTTTTCTTTTTCTGTCGTGCAGCTTTACTGTCAAACATTCATATCAAAAAACTCTGCTTCCGAAACCTCTCCAGAAAATGCATATTGGTATGGAAAAGGCAGATTTTACCAAGATCAAATCTCTGGATGAAATGGAGAAGTATGATTCTTTTGAATTCAGAGATTCTTATGTAGAAACATTAAAACCAGGTGACATCAAAAATGTAACTTACTATTTTACAAAAAAAGATCCGCAGATATTGTATGAATTCATCGTAGAATATCAGCCCGACATAGATGTTCCTGCCCTGGCAAATGAAATGTATGGAAAACCGAATAACGACGAAGAATGGATTTTCGACAGTCAGGAGGGTTTCGATATTATGGTTTGGATTTATGAACAGAAAGTAATAATAGCGGGTAAATTGCCTGGAACGGAATGGGAATAGTCAAACCAATATAATCTTCCCGGCTCTATCCATTTCATGCAGATAACTTTCCAGTTCTTCTTTCAGATGTTCTTCAATCTGAATCTGCATTTTAATATCGGCTGTATATTCGATGTTCAAAATTTCGGCATTCATATTATTAAGGCGATGTTTTAAAATTTCTGCGAAATCATAAGTTGTGGAAATTGTATATTCCTGGAATTTAACCAGTTTCTTCAATGGTTTGGAAGTGATCGCTTCTTCCACTGCCTGCCCGTAGGCTTCGATGAGTCCGCGAATTCCCAATTTCACTCCACCAAAATAGCGGGTAACAACTGCTGCCACGTTTGTCATCTCATGTTTTTTGAGAGCATTCAGCATCGGTTGACCGGCTGTTCCGCCCGGTTCTCCGGCATCGGAACTATGAAAGGTTTCAGCTTTATCTCCTATAATGTATGCCCAGCAATTGTGATTGGCGGTTTTGTGTTCTGCCGAGATTTCGGATATCAAATCTTTTGCCTGCTGAATGGTTTCCACGTAACGAAGATGAGCGATAAAAATCGATCTTTTAATTTTTAATTCAACTTTTCTATCTTCTTTAATTGAATAATAATACACCATTTTTCAAGATTCCAGAAGGTTCCGCAATGTTTCGGCATTCATGCTTTTCAGCACGTCCTGCCCGCCTTCGATAATGTATTCGAACATCTCACGTTTGTTCTGCTGCAAATCCAATATCTTTTCTTCGATCGTTCCTTTAGTAATGATCTTGTAAACCATCACTTTTTTGGTTTGCCCGATGCGGTGCGCCCGGTCGATCGCCTGATTTTCTCCCATCGGATTCCACCATGGATCTACTATGATAACCGTGTCGGCAGCCGTCAAATTCAAGCCGTAACCTCCTGTTTTCAAACTGATCAGGAAGGTTCTGATGTTGTTGTTGTTATTAAAATTATCTATTACCTGCTGCCGATTTTTGGTAGAACCGTCCATATATTCAAAAGTGATTTTTTCCTTATGCAGCATTTGCCGGATGATCTGCAGCATTTGCACGAACTGACTGAAAATAAGAATTTTTCTACCGCCTTCGGTTGCATCGGAAATAATCTCTTTCAAAACTTCCAGCTTGCCGGAAATCTCTTCTTTCATTTTTACATTTTCATCAACAAGTACAGGATGATCGCAAACTTGCCTCAAGCGCGTGAGAGCAGCTAAAATGTGCAGATAATTCGATTTGATATCTTGTTCCGATTTCAAAAAGTCCCGTTTCACATTTTCCAGAATCTGCAGATACATCTTTTCCTGGATTTTACTCATTTTGCAATAGATAACTTGTTCCTGCTTATCCGGAAGCTCGATAAGAACATCGCTTTTTTTCCTTCGCAGAATGAAGGGAGAAACCAGCAGTTTCAATTTTTCCTGATTATTCTTTTGCTGATCGTTCATAAAATCTTTTTTAAAATTACGTAGAGACGGCAGATAACCCGGCATCAAAAAATCAAATATTGACCAGAGTTCGGCAGGATTATTTTCTACCGGTGTCCCCGACAGCGACATCTTGTGACGTCCCTGCAATTTTTTGACCGCTCTTGTGCGCAAGGCTGCTGCATTTTTGATATGTTGAGCTTCATCCAGGATGATATAATCGAAATTGATTTCAGAAAGCTGCTTTATGTCGTTCTGAATGATGGAATAAGAAGCAAAAAGCAGATTAACATTCAGGTTTTGCAAAATCTTCTGCCGTTCGTTTTGATTGCCTTCATATAAAATATAGGTAAGGCTTTTATTGAATTTTTCGATCTCTGCCGCCCAATTGAAAAGCAAGGTTTTGGGACAGATTACAATCGCACGGAAATTTGCATCCAAACTGGAAAGCACAGAAATTGCCTGTATGGTTTTACCCAATCCCATATCGTCTGCCAGAATTCCGTTGAATTCATACTTTTCCAACATCTTGAGCCAGTGAAACCCGGATTTTTGATAACTGCGCATCACCGAGTTCAAAATGGCAGGGATCATAGTTTTTTCGGAAGACCGTCTTGCCAGAATTGACTCGAACATTTCGTCCAGATATTTATCACCGATTATCCTGATGCCTTTGTTCACCGTGCTCAACTGATATACATACGGCAAATTATAGATTGAAAGTTTATAACCTTCGTCCTTCAGTTTTTCACTTTTTTTCAGGATTGTATCAATCGTATTGAAAGCATCTTTATTTTCAAAATAAAGCAGTCTGCCATCTTCCAGGCGCATAAACTTTTCTCTGGTTTTAAAGAATTTTTTCAAATCTTCGTGCGTGAAGCTGATATCACGATAATTGTATTGCACATCATATTCAAACCAGTTGATCTTACCCCTGCCCCGCGTTTTGACAATGGGTTTCAGCACAACTTTATAGACAAATTCTTTTTTAAGATCTTCCGAGAGTTGTACATCCCAGAAGGGATCGGCATGTTCGAAGATCACTTTTTTAAGTGCTGCAATGTTTTCAGCGCCTTCAAAGATCAACTGGGATTCATCTGCCAGTTTATCAGTTTGTGATTCAGGAAATTTTGCCACAAACTTCAGAATTTCATATTTCGTTTGCGGAGGAATGTAGAACCAACTGGCAACGCCATCCTGATCATATCGCACCAGCTCCACAGGATAGCGGATCGCAGCCATCGGTATCATCACCTCTTCATCATATCTCAAAAGCCCCTGCATGATGATCTTCTCGTCTTCTTTGTGCAGGATAAAAGTTATCACAGGAGTGTTATTATAGATCTCGGGTAACTGGATGCCTTCCTCGAAATCGAGGTAACATTTTATCAAGCCAAGTTGACGCGCAACCACCGAAGACAGATAAACCAGATCCTGTTCTGCGACCGGATAGCCTTTGGAAAAAATCTGCTTTGTAACTTCCTGCGAGAAGGGCAGCATCAGGCTGTAAATGATATTTTTTTTTAGTACATAAGTAGTTTTCCCCACATAAACTGAGGAGATATTTTCCACTTCTGAAGTTTTGAGTAAAAACTTGTTTTTTTCTGCTTTCACTACCTGAAAATTGATCCTGAATTCATCCTCAGAAAAAAACAGTTTATCGCCTGTTTCCTTGATGAAAACCTTAGTCTGAAGGTTGCGCAAAACTGGAAAAATTTTAACAAATTTATCTTTATAAATGGTGAAGAAAACGCCCTTTCTACTAAAAGAACATTTATTCTGCTGCAAAACTTTGAGCAACTCCAATTCACTATCCGAAAGCGCTTTCATCTGCTTTTCCGCTAATGGAACATTCGGCTGATCTTCTTCTTTTACGGCTTGCCCGGCTGCCAGAATTGCGATCAATCTCACTTGAAGTTCACCATAACTTTTCAGATAAAACCTGATCTTGTCAGTACTGAAATCGTAGATATCTCCCAGCTCGATTTTTGCATTCAACACAATGCGCTGCCAATATTCGTTGTACTCTAAAAGCTTAGCGTAATAAGTTTGCACTACCTGCTTTTCCAGCATTTCTGTGGAAAGATAATTATAGGCATAATTGATAACCGAAAGATAATGCTTGCAGTCATCTCTGCCGCATTCCGAACAGTGATGCATGACAACTTTATGTTTGTTTTTGTTATAAATAATTTCTACTTTTGCAGAGAAAATATTCTGTTTATGGGGGACTGCCTTGAATTTGAATATCACATTTTCGTTCTCATCCAGATATTTTTTATATTCCAGTGCTCGATATTGCAGTTTGATCACAGAACTTTTAAAAAACCAGGAATTGGAATTATCATGATATTCCTTCCCAAAAAGTTTAGCCATTAAGTCTCCATCTTTTCTAAAAAATATTTAACCGCAATACTGTGAAAGCCGTATATGAAGTCAAGTTATAAAAAACTTACTGGAATTTTTCGATGTAAAACAGCAAAGTAGCTTGACACCGCATCACTGTTTTCTGCATTTAATTTTAGAATTATTATAGGAGGATCAATGAAGTATAGACTATTGATTTTTGTTGTTTTTATGATCATTACTTCGGTACTTTTTGCCCAAACCGGCAAATTGGCTGGTAAGGTGTCTTCAGCTGAAAACGGATTGCCTTTGGAGGGAGTATCAGTATTTTTGGAAGAAACAGAACTGGGAACATACACTAAAGCAGACGGAACTTATATCTTGAAAGATATTCCAGCGGGAGAATACAATATCTTTGTCAGCTTGATGGGTTATCAGCAAATTTCCAGAACTGTGGTAATTAAAGATGATTTAACTGAAATCCAGAATTTTCAATTGAACCGAAGTGCTGTTAAAATCGAAGGTATCAAGGTTTCTGCCAATCGTGCTATCGCTCGGGAGACACCCGTCTCCTTCACCGATATCAGTGAAGAAAAAATTAAAGAAAAATACACAACCGGCGATATGCCGCAGATGCTGGATGACATTCCCGGCTTGTTTTCCACTACTTCCGGAATGGGAGAAGCTGAGATCACGATGCGTGGTTTTGAAGCAAATAAAATTCAAATTCTCATCAATGGCATTCCCGTCAATGACCCCGAAAGTCAGATTGTTTATTGGAGCAATTGGACGGGACTTTCTTCCAATGTGAAATCGGTGCAGGTACAAAGGGGCGCAGGTGCTTCCTTGTATGGCTCTGGAGCTTTTGGCGGGTCGGTGAATATCGAAACTATGGGTTCGGAAGATTACTCTCATTTCACAGTGCGGTCTTCCAGTGGTTATTATCTAACTGACGGTGAATCGGCCACTTCCAACGGCGAGATGGAAGAATATCATCCCATCAATTATAACTTGATGCTGAAATATGCTTCCGGACAATTGTTCGACAACAAGTTTAAATTTGACATAACTGCCGAGCGAAAAGCCGGAGATTATTATATTCGCGGCACAGAATATGACGGCTGGTCGTTTGGTGTGGAAGCAGAAAATAGAATTGCCAATCACGTTATCAACACAAGTTTCATTGTAGCTCCCCAAAAACACAATCAAGCTCGTTCTACTTACGATCGTGAACTTGGAAAATTTTTGGGAAGAGAATTCAACTTCACTAATCATAAGTGGCAGGAAAATAAATATGTGAAACCACAGCTTTCAATTCGTGATCGCTGGTCTCTATCACCCAGTGCCTATCTGATGACGAACGTCTTTTTTACCACCGGAAAAGGTGGCGGCAGTTATGCCAACAACATCATTTTCGATGCAGAAAGCGGCGCTCTGCTTTCTTTGCCCCTGCTGCCCGAAAACACCGAAAGAAGACGATTTGCTCAGTATGCTTTCCATGTTTGGGAACAAACCGGATATTTGTTGGAAGGCTTTGAAGTTGAAGATATGGGTGGATATTATAAAGGAACTTATAATTGGGCTGGAGACGATTTCACGTTGTATAGCGGTTCCAATACTTTTGCCGGTGACAGTGATCATACCAGCAAAATGACAAGTTACAATAATCATAAACAACTCGGTCTGAATTCTTATTTAGAAAAAGATTTTTCTCAGAATATCAATACCATCATTGGTGTAGAAGGTCGTTACTGGATGGCAGATCATTATAAAGAAGGAACTAACTTCCGCTATTACGATCCCACCGATGCGGATTCCATCAGCACTTTTGATGCATACTTAATAGATTATGATTATTCTTCTGTAGTTTTCAATACTTCCGGATTTGCTCGAACCAAAATCAAGATTCCATTTGAATCAATGATCCAAAACATCAACCTGATGCTGGATGGGCAGTATGCGATCTATTACTCACAAGTTGACGAAAACATGATCCACTTTTTCGATCCTGCCACCGGCGAATTCATCGATGAAGGCTATTATGATTCCAAAACAGATTCGATTTCAGTTTGGCAGCATCAACCCAATGGCGATTCCATACAGGTTTATGTTCCTAAATTTGATGATGACGATTACAAACGAACCTTCAGCTTCTTCTCACCAAAAGTCGGTATCAATGTGAACTTGAATCGAAATTGGAACTTATTGGCAAATTATTCGATCGTTTATAAAGAACCTCGAGTAAGTGACTGGTACGATCGATCGAATGGACCGGGCGTTAATCAGGTGGTTGACAACAAAAAATTCACACTGAAACCAGAAAAAGGCGAAACGATCGAGGGCGGTTTTGGCTTCAGAAGCAAGAAATTTAAATTTGAAACAACTTATTATCATACGCGATATACAGATAAAATCGAGAGGATCACAGACATGCATGGTGATTCAAAAACCGTGAATGCTGGAATTGCCACACATCAAGGTGTAGAATTAGCTTTTAATGCAGATATCGATAACTGGGATTTCAATTCTTCCGCTACTTTCTCCAGAAACCGCTGGGGCGATCTTAATTTCCAATATATCTTCTACGAAAGAGCCGCAGACGTGGAAGGAAAAGTTGTTCCCTATTCACCGGAAAAAATGGCTGCCGGCGGCATCGGCTACACATTCGCCAACATGCCGATGAACGGCAGAATGAGACTCGGTCTGAATGCCAAATGGACAGATGAATACTACACGACCTATGATAATGTTTATTGCAAACAGCTTTATTACTACGATGATGACGGCAATTTCCAATCTATAGGAGAGCACGAGTTCGTTGAAAATCCGGATGGAGCCGGACGATATGATTATGATCCCGCAACCGGTGAGTACTATATCAATTTCCAGAATACCGGAGAATTCGATAGAGAATGGATTTTGCGCAGTTCTAAATTGCCTGCTTTCTTTGAATTGAACGGTTCTATCAGCTATGATTTTTACATCGGCAAGCATGAAGCTTCTATTAAACTGAATGTAAATAACATCTTGAACAAACAGGATAATTACTCCAAGGCTTACATCGGCAGAGCCTATGGCATGAAGCTGAGACGCGTTGATGATGACGGCAACGTGAGCTGGGAAAACCCTGTTTTTGGTGAAGGCGCATCCAATGGAAATGCCCAAGGTGGAGGTTTTTATCCCTATCTGAGCCCTGCACCGCTTTTAAATGTGTTCTTAACTTTGGAATATAAATTCTAATTCGCATAAAAAAAAAGCGGAGCATTTTGGGCTCCGCTTTTTTTTATTTTGATACAAATTATCTTGTCTCTTTGCTGGTAATCTCCGAAGTTGTTTTAGCTTTGGGTTTACGCCTTCTTGTTGTTCTCTTCTTTTTAGGTTGTTCATTTTTCTCCGGCACAGATTCTACTTCTTCGGCTTTTTTCTTGGCAGGCTTTCTGCGAGGACGTCTGGTTGGTTTTTTATCCTGATTATTATTGAGCAGAGATTCTATTTTCTGTTCCGCTTTCTGAATGCTGTCTTTCAACTTCTTTTCATTCTCATCGGCAGATGCAGCTTTCTTTTCTACCAAATCTACTTTCAGCTTCTTAATGTTTAAACAAGAATAATAATTCCCGACAAATTCCAGTATCGATTGTTCAATTTTCTCTCGCATTTCCAAAGTAGATTTGCTGAATTTAACTTTCAGGATTGTTCCTTTGAAATTTACCGTTAAGCTGATTTCAGGTTTTTCACCAAATTGGGTTTTCAAATATTGAGGAAGCATTTTCTCCAACTCGATAACTTCGCGTAAGAATTTGTAGATTTTAAATGCAATGAAGCCAATTGCCGAAAATGATAGTACGATTATTATTTTTTTTAACGCTTTACCCATGATACCTCCTCAATTCTTCTGATAGCTTATTTTAGCAGAACAACTTTTTTGACGCTGGTAAAATCTCCATCTGCGCTTTCTGCAAACATGAAATAAACTCCGCTGGCTACGTTGTTATTCTTTTCATCTTTTCCATTCCACACAAAATAATGTTCACCGGCTTGCAGCTCGTCATCTACCAGAGTTTTAACTTTTTCACCTCGGATATTGTAAACATTCAAAGAAAGCTCAGTATCGGTTACCAAGTTCAGGAATGCTGTAGTTTGTGGATTGAAAGGATTTGGATAACATCCTAAAAATTCACTTTCCAGTTTAACAATATTGTGCGGTGTGGAAAGTTCTTCGATCAGATCGTCCGGAGTACGCGGATTGATGGCATATTCATCGTAGCTGTAATCCACACAGCCGATGATCATATCCCATTCCATGCCAACCGTGATAACGATAGGCGGTGTAACAGAATCCAGATAGAAAAAGCCGTCATCCACCTGACATTCGCCGCTGCCGTCATCGATATACCACTGACCATATTGATCTTGCTCTGCTGTAACTACCACATCCGAAACCGATACCAGACAGCTTTCGTATTGTTCTGCCAAAGCCGGCACTGCCAGATCCAGAGTTGTGATCGGCAGCGGTTCGGGAACATCGTTGCCGGAACTGAGAATAGTAATCGTACAATAAGACAATTCAGTCCAACCATAGTATTCTGTAACTGTTCCGGTTACTTCCACTTCATCTCCCAGAGCAGGGCCGATCTCCCAGTCATAAACATATATTCCTTTCCAGGGACCACCACCGGGATCGCACATGAAGAATTTGTTATCATTGTTGTAATTCTCACCGGTTACAATACCTGTAACAGTTACTTCCTGACCTTCCAGCGGCGAAGGATAAGTTCCATCGGGACCGGGATCTGTGGTGTATTGAATGTCGTAAATCGTTGTGGCAAAACACATGGCTACAATAATGCTGAACATAAAAATCAAAATACTTCTTTTCATCTTTCTGCCTCCTTATTTTAAAAAATACAGCTATCTTAAAGCCACAGGATGTAACTAACTGTCAAGCTCTTTATCTAAATATTTGATAATTCTTTTCCTGATAACAAGCTGCCGTTTAAAATTCTTGACATCACAATTCCAAAAATGATTTTTGTTACCAGTACTTAATTTTAAAAAATTCATTTGTGGATTAGCAAGTTAATAAGGAGTTCAAAATGATCAATGAAGAAAGGAATCTTTTTCAATGGACAATGGTAGAATTGAAAAAGCTGGCAAAAGAACTTAATATACCAGACATTACAGGATTGAAAAAAAATGATCTTCTGCACAAGATATTTGAAATGGAAGCTACCCAGGAAGGTTTAGCTTTTGTTTACGGCTGTCTGGAAGTAGTAGATGACGGATACGGTTTTTTGCGATTTAAGAAAAACAATTACGCACCCGGCAGAAGCGATATTTATGTTTCCAGCTCACAGATAAAACGATTTGGTTTACGTAAAGGTCACATGGTTGCGGGTCCTGCCCGGGCACCAAAGGATGAAGAAAAATACTTTGCTCTCATTCGAGTTGATTCCGTTAATAAAGAGAATCCTGAACTGGCTCGAGAAGTTCGCTATTTTGATAAACTAACGCCATATTACCCCGAAGAGCGATTGCATCTGGAAACAGAAAAAGATAATATTTCTACCCGAGTTATCGATCTTTTCACACCGATTGGTAAAGGACAACGAGGTTTGATCGTGGCTGCACCCAGAACAGGGAAGACCGTATTAATGCAGAATATCGCCAATGCCATTCTCACAAATCACAAAGATATTTATGTAATTGTACTTTTGGTAGATGAACGACCGGAAGAAGTAACGGAAATGCGCAACATTCTTATCCCTGAAAATTCTGAAGTAATCAGTTCCACTTTCGATGAGCAACCCAGAAATCATATCCAAGTTTCGGAAATGGCCATCGAAAAAGCTAAGAAAATGGTAGAAATGGGGCGTGATGTTGTCATCATGCTGGACAGCATTACCCGTTTAGCAAGAGCCTACAACATGGCTCAACCATCCAGCGGCAGAGTACTTTCCGGTGGTTTGGATGCCGGCTCTCTGCACCGACCCAAGAAATTTTTCGGAGCTGCCAGAAACACTCTGGAACAGGGAAGTTTAACGATCATCGCTACCGCCCTGGTAGATACGGGCAGCCGCATGGACCAGGTTATTTTTGAAGAATTTAAAGGCACAGGAAATATGGAACTCGTTCTGGATCGTTCTATTAGCGATCTGCGTATGTACCCGGCAGTTGATCTGGTAAAATCCGGAACCAGAAGAGAAGAATTACTGCTCAGCAAAGAGGAAGTTCAGCGAATGTTTGTGCTCAGACAATTCTTGAAAGGTATGAGTCCGCTCAAGGGAATTGAAATGTTGAAAACTAAAATGCAGGCTACCAAAAGTAATGCTGAACTGTTGAGGGTGATGAGTCGTTAATGGAGCTTCTTTCTCCTGGCGGCAATCTGGAAAAACTCAAATATGCCATTCGTTATGGAGCAGATGCTGTTTATACAGCAGGAAAAAAATTCGGATTGCGAGCCAAAAGCGGTAACTTGAACAACAAAGAGCTGATCGAAGCTGTAAAATTCTGTCATTCCCGAAATAAGAAAATCCATATTACAGTGAACATTTTTGCTCATAACGATGATATTACGGCTTTGCCGGAATATTTTGAATTTCTGAAAGAAATTAAGATAGATGCTCTCATTATTTCTGACCCTGCCGTATTTGAAATGGCAAAAAAATATGCTCCGAATTTAGCAATTCATATCAGTACTCAAGCCAATGTAACTTCCTGGAAAGCTGCCGAATTCTGGCAAAATCTTGGAGCTGAACGGATTATCCTTTCTAGGGAGTTAACCATTAGGGAAATCGAAACAATCCACAATATGGTTCCCGATATAGAATTGGAGATGTTTGTTCACGGAGCAATGTGCATGGCATATTCGGGACGCTGCCTGCTCAGTTCTTTTTTGAATGCCCGCAGCGCCAATCTGGGTGAATGTACTCAGCCCTGTCGCTGGGAATATCATCTTACAGAATCTTCCCGACAAGGTGAATATTTCAAAATCGAAGAAGATGATCAAGGTACTTATTTGATGAATTCCAAAGATCTCTGCTTGATAGAACGTTTGGCCGAAATCGAACAGGCGGGAGTTGTTAGTATCAAGATCGAAGGCAGAATGAAAAGCTTTTATTATGTGGCAAATGCCACGCGTGTTTATCGTGAAGCACTGGATTGTATAGCACGAGGTGATTCAACCTCACTGGAATTAAAAACCGAATTGAACAAAATAAGCCATCGTTATTATACGGAAGCTTTTTTTGATAAGTTCGATTCTTCTCAAATTCAATATCATGGTTCATCGGCTTATCTTCGCACCCATCAGTTTTTGGGCAATATCGTCAGGCAAGAAGGGTTTGAAATTGATATTCAAATAAAAGCTAAATTCAAATTGCAGGAAGAGATAGAGTTTATTTTTCCAGACAGAAAAAATGACTTTGTCTGGAAGGTTGATAATCTGTTCGATGAAGATCATAATCAAATAGATTTCACTAAACCCAACAGCATTGCAAAAATCTACTTGCCAAAAAAAGTGCCTGCAAATGGAATCCTAAGAAAAAAAGTTGGTGATTGAGTTTTATGAAAATCCTGATAGTAATAATTATTCTGATCGGTCAGTTATCATATGTATTTTGTGATGAAAAAGATTTGGAAAGTGTTTATAATAAAGCAAAAGAACAGCAAAAAAGAAGTAAGTTCAAGCCGCAATTACAAAAGCTGGCAGATCAACATCCGGACAACAAATATGGACAATTGGCATTATTGGACCTGGCAAAACTGTCTCTTTTGGAAAGAGATTATCAGACTGCGATTTCGCATTTAAAAAAAATCCATCATCCACTTATTGAAGACAAACAACTCTGGATGGCAAAAGCCTATTTGAAAAACGAGCAGTTTCATTTGGCGATCATATCTGCTCAGATCTATATTTCAGATGCTGAAGACCAGCACAATTTGGAATTGGCTTATTTCGTTATGGCAGAGGCATATCTGCAGAAGCATGATTACAAAAAAGCTCTGGAAATTCTGGAAGAATTGCGTCTTTCTGAATATATCGCCGATAACATTCCACTGTTATATTACATGATGGGAAATTGCTGTGAACTGCTTTCAGATTTTACTTCGGCTCTGGTTTACTACAGAAAACTCAAACAGGAATTTCCTTATAACCAATACAGTTATCTGGCAGATGAACGAATCTATAAATTGAAATCGGATGAAAAGGTTGATGTCGATCTTACCACATTCAGTTCTTATCGCCTGGTAGATCCCGATTCAAAACCTGGTAATCTGCAGCAGAAAGAAGAAAAATTATATTTGCAGGTCGGCGCATTCAGTTCCAAAGAAAATGCTGAAAAATTAGGTAAAAAAGTAAAGAAAATCGGATATAAATATTCCATTTTTTCCAAAATAAAGAATAATAAAAAATTGAATGTCGTACTTGTGGGACCATTTGAAAATGAAAATAAAATGGCTGAAGCTATGAAAAAATTAGAGGCAAACGGCATTTCATCATTTATGATTAAAAGATACGAATAAAAATGAAAAATCCCAAACTCACACCCATGCTCAAACAGTTTCTGGAAATCAAAGATAAACATCCGGATAAATTGCTGCTCTTTAGAATGGGTGATTTTTATGAGACTTTTTTCGAAGATGCAAAAACTGCCTCCAAGCTGCTTGGCATCACTCTCACCTCGCGTGATAAAAAAGCAGACAACCCGATCCCGTTAGCCGGTTTTCCCTATCATGCCCTGAATAATTACCTTGATAAACTGGTAAAAGCAGGTATCAAAGTTGTTATCTGCGAGCAGACAGAAGATCCCAAAAAAGCGAAGGGACTGGTTAAGCGAGACATTGTCGACATCATCACTCCCGGTTCCATTATCGATGAAAATCTGATCGAATCTACCGACAACAATTACCTGGCTGTGATCTATAAAGCAGAACAGAGTAAAAAAATCGGTCTCAGCCTGCTGGATATTTCCACCGCCGATTTCCTCTTCACAGAATTGCAGGAAGATCAACTGGAAAACGAACTGACACGTTTTCAATCCAAAGAGATCATCGTACAAAATGCGATCATTGAAAAAGAAATCCGCAGCCTGAATCTGGAACCGACTCCCACGATCACCATTTTTGATAGCTGGCAGTTTGACCCGGAAGAAGCTGTTCGCACCCTGAAATCACATTTTGGCGTAACGACCCTGGAAGGCTTGGGAGCCAGCCACAAGCCAATTGGCAGAACTGCAGCCGGAGTTGCCTTAGCCTACATAAGATCATTGAAAAATGATGAGTTAAAGCATATTAACCAGTTGCGATATTATTCTCTGGCAGATTACATGCAGTTGGATGAAACTTCCAGACGTAATCTGGAATTGCTCAGATCGATGCGCTACGGCACAAATTTCGGCAGCCTGATCTCAGTAATAAATAAAACTGAAACCCCCATGGGAGCACGCAAAATCAACCAATGGCTGCTCAATCCTCTCATCGAAGCTTCCTTGATAAATAAACGACTGGATGCTGTGGAGATCTTAAAAGAAGAATTTCTTCTGACAGAAGATATCAAAGGCATCCTGAAAAACATCGGTGATTTGAGCAGAATTTTAAGCAAGATCGGCTCTCAAAGAGTCAATCCTCGCGATCTTATCGCTCTGCGAAATTATCTGGAAACCGCTCCGCAATTGGAAAAACTTCTTTCTCAAGTGGATAATGAACTCTTGAATGAATTGCGACATCAAATCGTGGATTATTCTGCGATTCTGGAATTGATCGAGCGATCTATCGAAGCAGAAGCTCCCATTTTGATCACAGATGGAAATATTATAAAAACAGGCTACAACAGCGATCTGGATGAATTGCGTGAAATCAGCAAAAGCGGCAAAAGCTGGATCTATCGCCTGGAAGAAGAAGAGAGAAAAAGTACAGGAATATCTTCTCTCAAAGTTGGATACAATCGAGTTTTTGGATATTATCTCGAGGTCACCAAAACCCACAAAGATAAAATTCCGCAACATTATATCCGCAAACAGACGCTGGTGAACGCCGAACGATATATCAGCCCTGAATTGAAGGAATATGAAGCAAAAGTGCTGGGCGCAGAAGAACGAATAAAAAATCTGGAATATGAACTTTTTTGTGAAATTCGACAAGATTTGTATGAAAAAGTAGAGTTAATGCAGCAGTTCGTAAATGTGGTAGCTCATCTGGATGCTCTTACAAATCTTGCCTTTCTTGCTTATCACAATAATTATTGTCGGCCTGTTTTCAATCAGGACGGCTTTGCCGAAATTATTGGAAGCCGTCATCCGGTCATTGAACAGATTTTGGAAAATGAAGAGTTCATTCCCAATGACGTTTTTTTAACTGATGATAATCAGATTTCATTGATCACTGGACCTAACATGGCAGGGAAATCAACTTATTTGAGACAGATCGGTTTGCTGGTAATCATGGCTCAGATGGGCAGTTTCATTCCTGCTGAAAAAGCTGTCATGCCTGTTTTCGACAAAGTTTTCACCAGAGTGGGCGCTTCTGATAATCTGGCGATGGGACAGAGTACTTTTCTGGTGGAAATGCTCGAGACAGCTAATATCTTGAATTCCGCCACTCCGCAATCTTTGATTCTGCTGGATGAAATAGGACGGGGCACAAGTACTTTTGATGGTTTGAGTCTGGCTTGGGCAATTGTTGAATTTATTCATAATAACAAAAAAATCGCAGCCAAAACTCTTTTCGCAACTCATTATCATGAACTTACCGAACTGGAGAATGTTCTGCACAGAGTGAAAAATTTTAATGTCGTAGTCAAAGAATGGAATGATGAGATCATTTTCCTGCGCAAAATTGAACGCGGCTGTGCCGATCAAAGTTATGGAATCCAGGTGGCAAGATTGGCAGGAATTCCCAAAAAAGTTATTTCCCGGGCAAAACAGATCTTGAAGAATCTGGAAGAACAGGAGTTAAGTGCGCAGGGATTAACGGCAACAGCCCGTAAACAACTGCATTCAGATTCTCAACAGATGAATATTTTTGAAGCGATCATCCAGAAAGCAGATCAAAAAAATGACATTCTGGAAGAAATCAGAAATATCGATCTGGATAGCATCACGCCAATGGAGGCAATGAAAATTTTAGTGGAACTACAGGAGAAGTTATGATTTTAGTAAGCGCCTGTCTGGCAGGAATTAAATGCAAATATGATGGTGGAGATAATCGCCATGAAAAAGTTGTTGAGCTGGTCAGAAAAGGTTTGGCAATTCCTGTCTGCCCGGAACAATTGGGTGGACTCTCCACTCCGCGTCCACCTGCTGAGATCGTCGGCGACCAAGTTATCTCTGCCCAGAAAATTGATCTGACAGCTATTTTTCAACGGGGAGCGGAGGAAACATTGCAGCTGGCAAAACTGGCAAATTGCCGGAAAGCCATTTTGAAACAGCGATCACCTTCCTGCGGCTATGGGCAGATCTACGATGGAACTTTTAATGCCGCAATCACAAATGGTAACGGCATTACAGCAGCTCTGCTGGCACAAAATGGAATCGAAATTTTAACAGAAGAAGATTTATAGAAAAAGATGTAATAGATTTTATTGCATTTATCCAAAAAATAATAAGCCGAAATTCTTTCGAATTTTGGCTTATTTATTTTTTAGGTTTCTAACTGAGTCTATTTACCTTTCTTTTTGTGTCTGTTTTTTCGCAATCGCTTTTTTCTTTTGTGATTACTGATCTTGTATCTTTTTCTTTTTTTTCCGCAGGGCATTAAATCACCACCTATTTAAGCAGGTTCTGATTAGCTTCATCAACTTCGTCTTTGAAAGCTCTGGAAAATTTAAAAGTAGGCACGACACGTCTTGGCACTTTCACCTTTTCTTCCGTTTTGGGATTACGGCCAATTCTTTCTTTTCTTTCTTTCAATTTGAAAGTTCCAAATCCTCTAATTTCAATGTGCTTACCATCTTTCATTGAATCTTTAACTGATTCCAGAAATGCATCTACTGCCAAAGCAACATCTTTGCGGATGATGCCGGTTTCTGCTGATACGATTCTTACTAAATCTGCTTTTGTCATAACTCTATCACTCCTTATTAATAATCTTCGGTATTTGTTTTTTTCCACAGCAGTTTATCTGTCAAGCACTTTTTGTGTAAGTTTTTAATAATCGGCATCTTACATATTTATAGTGAATTTTACGATGAATATTATGATTTCTTAAATTTATAGTTTTTAATTTTACAAAATTATTAATTATGATTAGTTATTGACATTGAGTTTACTCAATATTATTTGGATAATCTTTAATATAAGTAGATATAGGATAGTATATGAGGAGTCTGAAGTTTGGTTTAGTAGGCTGTGGCAGGATATCTGCCAAGCATTTTGAAGCGATCGGGCAGATTGATAGAGCTGAAGTTATCGCCTGTGCAGATATAATTGAAGAACGTGCTCGGGATGCAGCAAAAAAATTCAGCGTGAAAAATTATTATTATAACTATATTGATATGCTAGATAATGAAAAGTTGGATGCAATACTTATCTGCACACCCAGCGGTTTGCATCCTAGAATGGGAATTGAAGCAGCAAAAAGAAAAATAAATGTTGTCACAGAAAAACCCATGGCTATCGATTTAAAATCTGCAGATGCTCTGGTTCAAGCCTGCGACGATAATCGCGTGGAACTTTTCGTAGTAAAACAAAATCGCTTGAATCCTACTATCCAACTTTTGAAGAACGCTATCAAAAAAGGTAGATTCGGTCGAATATTCAGTGCCAATGCCACGGTTCGCTGGTCACGCCCTCAATCATATTACGACATGGCCAAATGGCGAGGTACCTGGGAATTTGATGGCGGTGCGTTCATGAACCAGGCTTCGCACTATTTCGACTTGATCCAGTGGTTGATGGGACCAGTTGAATCCGTGATGTCATTTACCGCAACATTGAATCATGATATCGAAACAGAAGACATGGGTGCAGGCATTATTCGTTTTCGCAGCGGTGCTATTGGCGTAGTGGAAGTTACTATGAATATCTTTCCCAGAAATTATGAAGGTTCCATTACAATCATGGGAGAAAGCGGCACAGCAAAAATTGGCGGTATAGCTGTTAACAAAGTGGAAACCTGGCAATTCGAGGAATATGATGATGACGATAAATTGATAGAAACTGCCGAAACAAATCCCCTCAATATTTATGGATTTGGTCATCTTGGTTATCTGCAGAATGTTGTAGATGTTCTGCTGGGCAAAGCCACACCCAACACAGATGGACGAAGTGGCAGAAAATCTCTGGAATTGATCCTGGCGATGTATGAATCAGCCAAAACCGGCAAGAAGATCGCCTTACCATTGTCTGTACAAACTGTATAAAAATTTAAAGAGAAAAAGAGGTAATATTGTTAGTACAAGAATATTTTAAGTCACGCTCCGACCTTCTGGAAAAAGCCTTGAAAGAATATCTTACACCCAAGGATGCATATCCTGCCGAACTGCACGAAGCAATGTACTACAGCGTTTTTAGTGGCGGCAAAAGGTTGCGTCCAATTCTGTTTTTTGCCACTTACGAAATGCTCATCGGTCGCAAAAACATCAATAGATTGGAAAGGCTTCTGCCTGCTGCCTGTGCACTGGAATTTGTCCACACAGCTTCACTTATCCACGATGATCTTCCCAGCGTTGATAATTCGCCAGAACGGCGCGGTTTACCAAGCTGTCACATTAAATTTGGCACTGCCACTGCCATTTTAGCCGGCGATGCTCTCATCACCAAGGCTATTGAAATCCTTACTGAATTAAAGAACAAACCAATCGCCCTGCAATGTATTCAGATCATCACCAGAGCCATGTCAACTCGAGGCATGATCGGCGGGCAGGTGGTAGATATTTTGTCTGCCAAAAAGAAAATAAATGTTAACACATTGCGTTATATTCATCTCAAAAAAACCGGAGCTCTACTGCAGGCAGCGGTGGAACTGGCCTGCGTTATTCATGGTGCAGAAGAAAACCTTTCGATCACTTTGGGAAATTTCGCCATAAATCTTGGCTTGGCATATCAAATTGTTGATGATATTTTAGATGAAGTGGGAAGTTTTGAAGTTCTGGGTAAAGAGCCCGGCGAAGATTCAAGAAATTATAAAGCGACTTATCCCGCCCTTATTGGTTTGGAAAAATCGAAGAAAACAGCAGAGAGGATGCTGCGTGATTCTTATAATTTGATCAAAAATATGAAGAATAATGACATTCTTCTGGAATACGTCAATATGATCAAAGATCGACTTCCTTAGGAATTTTAATGTCATTTCTCAAGATCATCAGACCGTTCAATTGCCTTTTCGTAGCCATCACGGTGCTATTTGGCGCATTCATTTCAAATGAAATAACCAAGCTCTTGCCGGTAATTTTTGCAGCCCTGTCTGCCACTTTCATCGCAGCTGCCGGTTATGTGATCAATGATTTTTTTGATCTGCCGATCGACAAAATGAATAAGCCACACAGAATTCTTCCGGCAGGAATGATCTCTCCACAAACAGCATATCTTTATGCAGTCCTGTTATTTCTCATCGGCATCGTGTTTTCCTTTCTCACGCAGAATATGATCTGCGTCGGTTTGGCAATTTTCAATAGTCTAACTCTTTTCTTTTATGCCAAACGCTTTAAGCTGAGTTTCCTGACTGGCAATCTGCTGGTTTCTTATCTGGCCGGTAGCACATTCCTCTACGGCGGCTTGGCAGCCAATAATTTACAGAACAGTATCTTAATTGCAGTTTATGCTTTTCTATACACTTTGGTGCGAGAATTCATCAAAGATGCGGAAGATATTGAAGGCGATATCCAGTTCGGCGCTCGTACTCTTGCCGTTAAACTTGGCCGCAAGAAAACATCATTGATCTCGCTTTTCCCAACAATTCTTATAATTCTTTTCACATTTTATACTTTTGGGAATGGTATTCTTACATTCACAACATTTTTGCTGATGCACACTTTAGTATCATTGCCTTTGATCATTTTTTTTGTGTTACTTATAAAAAAACCGGAACGCAAAAGATTTGCGGTTCTTTCTACTTTAATGAAAATAGATATGTTTATTTTGATGATAATTTTGTGGGTAGGTTAAAATGAAAACGTACAATAGATTGATCGAGTTATCCAAGGTCAGAGCAAATTATTTCTGTTTGCTCGATCCTGATAAAATGACACAGGAAGAAGCAATTGAAATTGCCAGAAAATGTGAAGAAAATGGTGCCGATGGTCTGCTGGTAGGCGGCAGTATTATGCTTTACAACAATTTTGAAACAAATTTGAAACTGATCAAAGAAAATGTGAAAATACCTGTTCTCATTTTTCCGGGAATATTTAATTTTGTTTCTCCCTATGCAGATGCCCTGTTGCTGCTGAGTGTTGTCTCCAGCCGCAATCCTCAGATGCTGATCGGAGAGCAGGTGAGGGCGGCACCACTGATCAAATATCACAATCTGGAAGCTATCGGCACAGCTTATATGATAATCGAATCCGGCAACAGTACTTCCGTACATTTTATGAGCGGGAGTATGCCACTTCCCCGCGATAAAAATGATATTGCAGTTGTACATGCACTTGCTGCATATTATCTGGGAATGAAACTGATCTATATGGATGCCGGCAGCGGAGCCCGATATCCGATCCCCAAAGAAATGATAGCTGCCATCAAAGAAAATGTTCCCCTGCCCCTGATCCTAGGTGGAGGTATCAAAACTCCCGATGAAGCAGTGGCGAGAGCTGTAGCAGGAGCCGATTTCCTTGTTACAGGTAATATTCTGGAAAAAAAACATGATCCCAAACTGATCAAAGAATTTGCTAATGCTATTCATTCTGTGAAAAGGTAAAAATGATGATCGATATTCACACTCATATTCTGCATGCTGTAGATGATGGTTCTGTTGATCTTGCAACGTCTATTCAGCATCTGAAACTGATGCAGGAAAACTCGGTAAACACCATCTTCCTCACGCCTCATTTCATGCGCCAGAATTATGACCTGAGACAAAGTATTATTGAAGACAGATTTCAGGAACTGCAGCAGGAAATGGATAAAGAAGAAATCCGAATCAAGATAATTTTGGGACGAGAAGTATATTTGGATAGAGATATTCCTCAAGAAATCCAGAACATTTCCTTGATGATGGGAAATAGTGACTATCTGCTGGTGGAAACAAATATGACGAATTTTCCAACCGACTTGAACGAGATCCTATATCATCTGGTACGAATGGGCAAGAAACCGATCATGGCACACCCGGAACGCTATACGGACATTATCAATAATCATTCTCTGGCAGAAGATCTGCTGCATCACAACGTTTATCTGCAGATCAACGCCGGCAGCCTGCTGGGCAGTTATGGAAAAAGTGTACAGAAAACCGCCTGGTTTCTTATCGATAATGGATTTGCCCATTTTGTGGCATCGGATAATCATTGTAACCAGCCCGAATATACTTTACCCGCCGCTGTGGAGCTCATCCGCAAAAATGTGGATGATCATACTGCTGAACTGCTCACTAAGATAAATCCTGAGAAAGTAATGAACAATGAACCAATAACTTACTTCTATCTGGAACGTGTTGTTCAGGAAAATAAAGGGTTTTTTTCCAGACTGTTCAAATTCTAAGACAATATGGATAAAAAGATTTTAATTACCGGCGCAGCCGGATTTATCGGAAGACATTTTTTGCAGGGATTATCTGTAAAAAAAGGTGTGGAGATACATGCTCTGATTCGCCCCGCTACAAAGCTTTCCGGTTTCGATAAATTGGGAAGTAACATGATTTTTCATCAAATTGATCTGGCAGATATCCCTCAATTAAAGTTATTTCTGCAAAATAACTCATTCGATATCATCTTTCATATCGGAGCTTTGCGAGGAGGACGCAGATTTGCTAAACAAGTATTTTTCGATGCCAATGTAAATGCCACAGAACAGATCGCTTTGAGTGCGCAAAGAAACGACTCTACTCTCATTTTTTGTTCTTCAGTCGGTGTATTTGGAGCCATTCCGCTGGAATTACCCGCCAATAATTTTACCAGACGTCAAGAAGACAACTACTATCACTTCACCAAAATCAGAGCAGAAGCTATCATCCAAAAACTGGTTTTATACGGTTTGAAAGCCGCCATTATTCGCCCCGCGATCACCCATGGAATCGGCGATCATGGCTTTCCTTTTTCTCTCATTAAGCTGGTAGATAAAAAATTGATGTTCCTGCCCCCTCATGATGTGATAATTCACCTGACCAATGTTGAGTATCTGGCAGAAGTTTTCTTGAAATTCATCGATCTTGATTTTGTACCGGGTTCTGCTTATAATGTGGCAGATGCGGAACCAGTAAAACTTTTGGACCTGGTTAATTTCATCAATCTGGAATTAAGGAAAAAGGATTATCCAAAGCATCGTATAATTCCAGCTAAATATTTTGCAGCTGGAGAAAAAATCGCCCGATTTTTTCATAATGAGCTCTGGATCGCACGTTTTGAACTGATCTCCAAAAGCTGGTATTATGATATTACAGATGCCCGTAAAGACCTTGCAGTAAAACCGCCCAGCACAATTCCAGCAATCAAAAAACTGATCGGCTGGTATAAAGACAGATAACTGTTATGGCAATTCCCATTCTTAGAAACTGGCAACACTATTTTGCAAATCCCGATGAAGGTCTCGGCTCTTCCTATGAACGCATAATTTTGAATCGAAAACTTGCTCAGATCTGCAGAACTTTCGATGTTTCCTCTGTTCTGGAAGCACCCAGCTTCGGCTTCACAGGCATTTCAGGCATCAATAGTATGAATCTGGCAAAAGAAGGAAAACCCGTAACAATCGTCGATAACAACGCTGAACGCCTGCAGCTGATAGAAAAGATCTGGAAAAAGGTTGAATTGAATCTCACATCTCAACATGTCGAAAATTTTTCAGATTTGCCTTTTAATGATAAAACTTTCGATCTAAGTTGGAATTTTTCTGCTTTGTGGTTTGTTCAGGAACTGGATTCATTTCTAAATGAACTTGTGCGGATAACTAGAAAAGTGATCTTCATCTGCGTGCCTAATCGCACCGGCATTGGCTATCTTAGCCAGAAATTATCGGAAAAGGAAGACTTGAAAAAAGAATTGAATGAGCAATTTATTTTTCCTGAAAAATTTATCTGCCTGATGAGATCAAGAAACTGGCAGCTGCTGGATAAAGGTTTTATCGACTGCCCGCCCTGGCCCGATATTGGAATGCCCAAAGATGATTTTCTGCGAAAATTGGGACTTGGCTGGCTGCTGCCTGACCAGAAACAAAATAATTCAATTTCCATTTTGAATTATTATGAGGGTAAAGATAACAAATTCCCTGACAAAATGCTGAAACATTTCTGGTTTGAAAAAAATGCTCCTTTCCTGATAAAAAAATTTTGGGCACATCATCGTTTCTTTGTTTTCATCCCGGGAGAAAAATGAGAAACAAATACAACTGGCTTGTCGGAATTTTTTGGGGAGTTATTTTTCTAATCGCCTGGCTCAGAATCGTTGATTGGCAAAAGTTTACAGCTTATTTCCATAATTTCGATCTGAATCATGTTCTCTTTTATTCAGGATTTTATGTGCTGGCTTATTTTCTGCGCAGCATTCGCTGGCGACTTATTCTTGCACCAATTTACAGGATGAAACCAGTCGAAAGTTTTTTCCTGTTTATGAGCGGAATGCTGGTGAATTATTTGATTCCGGTGCGAGCCGGCGAATTTGTTAAATCTATCATACTAAAAAAGAAACATGGTGTTCGCATCTCTGCCAGCCTGCCTTCCGTCTTCATAGACAAGATCACCGATCTCTTCCCGATCCTAATTATTATGATCATGATCCCGCTGATTGCTGTTAAGCTTAATCTCACGCTTAAAATTGTGATTACTCTGCTTTTCTTTATTTTTCTGGCTTTCATTGCTTTTCTGTTTTTTGCTGTCAATCATCGCACCAGAGCTACCAAAATTCTACATGTTCTGCTCAAGGTTATTCCCCAAAAGTTTAGAAATCAACTGGCAGTATTTTTTAAAAATTTTGTGAGCGGCATGGCAATTATGCAAGGCAGAACATTTCATTATTTCTGCATTTATTTTTTAACAATTTTAGCAGTTCTTTCAGAAGCGATTTATATTTATGCTGTTTTCCGAGCATTTGGCTCCAGTATCTCGTATCCACAAATTCTATTTGGTTATACTCTGATGAATTTGACTTACATCTTGCCCACTCCGCCTGCCCAAATCGGCTCCAATCAATTCATGTGGGTCATTATTTTCGGCTTTGCTCTGGGAGTGGATAAGAACCTGACAAGTGCGGCAGTTACGTTTTCTCATCTGCTCACTTCAATCTGGATATTTGGACTGGGGACAATTTCTTTGCTTGCCTTAAACATCACTCCCAAAGAACTTGTCACCAGAAAATAGAACAGAGGTTTTTATGTCTGAAAAAAATATTGAAGTTTTAGAAAATCTTGCGATTAAAAAGAAAGAGATCATCGATGAGATCGGCAAAGTAATCGTGGGTCAAGATCGCATTATCAATCAATTTTTGATTGCTTTGTTTTCCGGAGGACACTGTCTGCTGGAAGGAGTTCCGGGACTGGCAAAAACTCTACTAATCTCTTCCATGGCGAAAGTGATGAACATGAAATTCAGCCGTATTCAATTTACGCCGGATTTAATGCCTTCCGATATCACTGGTACTGACATTCTGGCGGAAAACAAATCCGACGGCAAACGCTACTTTGAATATATCAAAGGTCCCATTTTCGCCAATATTATCCTGGCAGACGAGATCAATCGAACACCTCCCAAAACCCAATCTGCTCTGCTACAGGCGATGCAGGAATATCAGGTAACTTCCGGAAATATTACTTATGATCTGCAAAAACCGTTTTTAGTTTTGGCAACGCAGAATCCGATCGAACAGGAAGGAACTTATCCTTTACCGGAAGCTCAACTGGATAGATTCATGTTTTATATGAACATCGATTATCCTTCTTATGAAGAAGAAAAAAAGATCGTAAAACTCGACAGCAGCAAGGCACAGACAAATTTACGGTCTATTATCTCTGCCGAAGAAATCGTCGAAATTCAGCAAACTGTTTCCCAGATACCGGTTAGTGATCACGTTCTGGATTTTGCTGTAAAATTAGTACGAGCTACCAGACCAGATCAAACTGGAGCGCTCGATTTCATCAAAAAATGGGTTAGTTGGGGTGCAGGTCCCCGCGCTTCACAATATCTGATTTATGCTGCCAGAACCAAAGCCGCTCTGGATGGCAGACTTACTCCCTCTGTGGATGATGTAATCCAAATCGCCGCAATAGTACTGCAGCATAGAATAATCGTCACTTTCGCAGCAGAAGCAGAAGGTATCAATTCTCAGGAAATCATTAGCAAACTGATACGAAATTTTCAGTAAAAAAAAACTTGCCTGTTTAAAAATTTAAACTATGTTATTTTGAAGTTTGATAGTGTGTAAATTTTTTTATTGTTATGTATTGTGCAGGAAGAATTATTTATCATTAATAATTTGGATTGTATTCTACTTTTAAAAAAAGGAGTTGATGATGAAAACCTTAATTGACAAGTATGCTGAATTGAGTAAAGAGTTGTATCAGCTTTGTTCCAAAAAAGAGATGATCCGTCGTAAATGTCTGCATTTAGGCAGAATGGAATGTGATCTCCTGAATTATCTGGATACAGTGGATACCGCTGTTTGCATGAATGATCTTTCGGTGGAGATGAAAGTTTCTCACAGCCGAATTACACGTATTATCGACACGCTGGTACGCAAAAAATTAGTCAAAAGATTTCCCAGTAAAAAGGATCGCAGAAGCTGGCTGGCACAGATAACCGATAAAGGTAAAAAGACAAATAAACAAACTATCTTGGATTTTATGAACATCCAGAAAGATCTGATCAACAAACTGCCAGCGGAAAAAGTTGAAGATATCTACAAAAACATTCAGCTATATATGCAGGCCTATAATGCAGCCCTTTCTGAAAAGGAAGAAAGTGTATGAGTTTAACAGAAGTTAAATGGAAAAATGGTATGGCTTTCGACGTACAGCTAAACGGACATCATTTTACGATAGATGCAGATAAAAGTGTTGGCGGAAAAGATCAAGGACCTCGTCCGAAAGGATTAATGCTTTCAGCATTGGCTGGATGTACAGGAATGGATGTAGTTTCCATTCTTAAGAAAATGAAGATCGATAATTATAATCTCAAATTAGATGTCGATGCAGATTCTACCAAGGAACATCCAAAAGTTTACAGTAAAATTTATCTGAGTTACATTTTCCAGGGTGATGATCTGCCAATTGACAAATTGAAACGAGCAGTTGAGCTGTCTGAAACGAGATATTGTGGAGTAAGTGCAATGTTAAGAAAAGCTGCTGAAATTGAAACAAAAATAATTGTGAATGGAAAGGAAATTGATTTATGAAATTACGTTTTTACCTTTTATTGACCCTTATTGTACTGTTTTCCGCCTGTTCTGCCGAAGAGATTATTCAAACCGAAAACAACTGGTACAGTAATTTGGAAGAAGCCATGGATGAAGCAAAGATCTGGAAACGCCCCATCTTTGTTGATTTTACAGGATCAGACTGGTGCGGCTGGTGCATCAAATTGGACGAAGAAGTTTTTTCGCAACCGGAATTCAGCGATTATGCCGCAAATAACCTGATTCTGGTGAAACTGGATTTTCCCCAGAAAAAGCAGCAGTCGAATGAAACAAAACAGTACAATAATAATCTGGCTCAGAAATACGGGATAAGAGGCTTTCCCACTATCGTTCTGCTGGATGAATCCGGCAAAGAGATTACCAGAACCGGCTATATTCCGGGCGGCGCTGCGCAATATGTGGAACACTTAAAACAACTCCTGGGTCAGGAATAGAAAATGAAAAAAATCATCCTGATACTTTTACTGATTTCAGCAGTTGGTCTATATGCAGACAATTTATCACCAATGGGAAAGTGGAAAACCATCGATGATGAAACCGGAGAAGCAAAGTCTATCATCAATATCTGGGAAGAAGACGGCAGAATTTACGGTACGATCGAATCACTCTTTCTGGAACCAGACGAGGATCCCAATCCCCTGGCGGATAAATGTAAAGGTGATCTGTATAATCAGCCTATTATCGGCATGACCATCCTGAACGATCTGAAAAAAGACGGTAAAGAATGGAATGGCGGCACCATCCTCGATCCCAATAACGGCAAAACCTATAAATGCAAGATCGAAGTGGTGGAAGACGGTGCAAAGCTGAAAGTGCGAGGTTTTATCGGAGTTTCTCTGCTGGGCAGAACGCAGTACTGGCATCGCATAGAATAAACATTTTTACTTGTTAATTCTAATTCCTGAAATCTGAACATATTCCAGTTCTTAAATTCTTAAAATATACCGGTTCCTAAACTCCTGTTTGGGAACCATTTTTTTTGCTGGCCCAGATAACTATCCCTTTCTTGATAACTCTTTCCACATCATTCGAGCCAAAATGATACGGTAAGAACCGGTAATTCGGCATATCCATGATCAGAACATCAGCTTGTTTTCCTGCTTCCAAACTTCCTGCTTGATCGCCCCTTTCCAGAGCATAGGCGGCATTTATCGTGCTGGCGGTGATCGCTTCTGCCGGAGTCATCTTCATCTGCAGGCAAGCCAGCGTGATAATGAACTGCATGCTGTCGCAGTTGCAGCTGCCCGGATTATAATCCGTCGCCAGAGCCACAGCAACACCAGAATTTATCATATCACGCGCTCTGGCATAGGATTTCATTCCCAGGCTGAAGATCGTGCCGGGCAGCAGTGTGGCAATCACTCCAGCTTTCGCCATCGCTTTGATACCGGCATCGGAAGCCGCTCCCAGATGATCGGCAGAAACAGCACCAACTTCCGCAGCCAGTTCCGCTCCGCCGATCGGCTCGATCTCATCGGCATGCAGGCGCAATTTGAAACCGAGCTTCTTGGCATGATTCAATATATCACGTGACTGCTCAATATTATAAACATGATCTTCCGTGAAAATATCACAATATTCTGCCAGACCGCTTTCCGCAACTGCCGGCAGCATTTCTTCTTTCAAAATTCTGATGTATTCCTCGCGGTTGTCTTTGTATTCCGGTGGAAATTCATGCGCACCCATGAAGGTGGGAACAATCTCGATGGGAAGTTCATTCTGCAGCCGCTTGATCACCCGCAGCATTTTTAGTTCGCTTTCCGTGGAAAGACCGTAACCGGTTTTGGCTTCCAGGGTGGTCGTGCCATTGGAGATGATCTTTTCAATTCGTTTTCTGGAAAGTTCAAAAAGTTCTTCTTCACTGGCATTACGAACACCGGCGATACTGCTGCGAATACCACCGCCGCTTTGGGAAATTTCCACGTAAGATTTGCCTTTGATGCGCATTTCAAATTCATTCTCCCGAGTAGCATAAAAAACAGGATGCGTGTGCGGATCGACGAATCCCGGCATCACCACTTTACCGGCAGCGTCGATGGTTTTTTTTGCAGTAAAATTATTGATTATTGTTTCAGATTTTCCCAATTCGACGATCTTGCCTTCCGATATTGCAATTGCGCCGTTTTCGATAATGCCGAGTTCTGACATTTCCCTGTTTATTCGAGTTCGTCGGGGACCTTGTAAAGTAACCAACTGAACTGCATTTGTAATAATTAAATCTACTTTCATTATTCCTTCTCCTTCATCTCAGGGAAAAATCTAAGAATCACCAAAGAGGGCAAGAATTTTATTAAAATGTTTTGACAGGAGTATAGCATTTTTCGATTAGTCACTGATGAGAGAAGAGTTCTCCGTAATAGAGGTGAAAACCGCTGAAGCGGTTGTCTAGATTTCTTTTATTCTTTGTTTCCCACAGTTAAAACTGTGGGTTAATATTAAGATATTTATAGAATTAGCTCCTGACTTAAGTCGGGGGAAAGAGATGAGGATGGATGATGGAATTTCAACCATTTCAATAGTTTTTTGAAATTTTGTGAATTTTGCAGAAATCATTCATTTATGAGCGAAATGATGAGGGAGAAATGAAAGATAATGTTCTCGTCGCCATAATGAACAATCCGGCTGATTTTGCGATTGCCCGTGACTGGCACTGGTATCGAATTCCAGTGCAAAGCGCTGATAAAATGTTGCGTCACATCTGGCCGCCCGAATGGCTGGCTTTCTATCATACCAAAATTTTCGAAGAAATTGCCTATTCCATTAGATATTACACCCGAATCAAAAACATCACGATAGCAAAACGCAAAGAACTTTTCCCAACAGCACCTTATCTGGAACATGCTGAAAAAGAATATTACAAACTCGACCTTGAACCTTTAAGGGAATTGCAGAAACCCATCCTCAGCCGAAAAATGCGTCGCATTGTTTTTATTCCCACTACCATGCAGAAATTCAAATCTGCTGTCGAGATCAATGATCTTTTCAGTGGCAGCCCCTTGGAAGACAGGTTGTGGGCAGATCTCAAACGGTTGAACATTCCGGCTCAACGTCAGGAAATGGTAACAGCTTTTCACAATCGCTATCAACTGGATTTTTTACTCTACTGTGCCGATGGCAACATTGATGTTGAAACAGATGGTGACAGGTGGCATCACAGCCCAAAAGCAGCCGAACGTGATAACCGACGCAACAATGATCTTACTGCTTCCGGCTGGCATATTCTGCGTTTCAACCGAATCCAGATCTATGAACAGATGAACCAATACTGCCTGCCAAAAATTGTAGAAAACATCAACCATCTGGGTGGAATTGAAACAAATCTGCAGGAATTCAGGCAGATCGAACTCTGCATTTCCGGCAATAATGCCCATGTGGAATGGCATTGAATTGCATAAAAGTAATTCGATAAGTCTATAATGAAACACCCATATTTGAGACAAACACACAAGAGGATGATCAAAAATTGTCATCCTGCCTGCCACGCCGAAGTGAAACAAAGGCGGGAGCGGAGTCGAAGGATCAAGGTAAATCAATATGACACAAATCTTTAAATATTCATTTCTGCTCCATTTGACGGGGTTTTGATCATATGGAAAAAACTCAAAAGAAAACAATAAGAGATTCTATCATTTCCTTTCTCTTCTTCCTGGCAATTGGTATAATTACCTGGCAGACGAATAAGCACATTTTCTTCCTATTCAATTTCATGTATATTGGCCTGGCGGTAGCTGTGGGCGAATTGCTTTTCGGATTGCTGCCAAAACGGAAAAGGATCTGGGGACGTCGAATCAGCCAGCTACTGATTGGAACTTATATGGTGGGCGTGCTGGGATTTCTGGGACGCGAAAACATGCAGATCGAAGGTTTCTTTTTTTATCTGCTGGCTGGAGTTTTTTCAGGTCCGGTACTGCATTATTTCATCGCTAAGATCGCCGGCACATTCCTGTTTGGTCGCGGCTGGTGCGGCTGGGCTTGCTGGACGGCGATGATTCTGGATTTTCTGCCCTGGTCAAAACCTCAAAACGGCAGGCTGAGAAAGTTGGGATTGCTGCGTTATCTGCATTTCATTTTAGTAATGACAATGGTTTTCATCTTCTGGTTCATTATTGACATAAAAGGTTTTCACCAAAGCCATGCAACTGCATTCAGATGGCTGCTGATCGGAAACCTGGCATATTATGCTGTCGGTATCGTTCTGGCAGCAATTCTGAAAGACAATCGTGCTTTCTGCAAATACATCTGCCCTATTCCCACCGTGATGAAACCCGGCGCACATTTCTCTGTAATGAAGTTCGAGATCGATTCTGAAAAATGTACCAGATGCGGTTTATGCGAAAAAAACTGTCCCATGAATATCAAGCTGCTTTCCTACCTGAAAGATGGAAAACGCATCACTTCCACAGAATGCATTGCCTGCCAGCAATGTGTGAATAACTGTCCGCAGGAAGCTGTGAGATATACTTCAAAACTCGATTTTGGACGCCGGGAATTTATTAATTACAAGTAGAATTATCACAAAAGAGCTGAAAATTCAGAATCCAATGTAAAATCTAATTCGGATCACACCTTTTCACATATTCTAAAATTCTGGATGCAAAATCCGTTACCATGACAATTCGACTATAATCTATTGGTACATTGTTCAAAAACTGAATGATCAGGTATTGTTTCTGGTCATCGGGAAAAACACCGGCAAAGAAGAAACCAAGTTTTTCTATTTGGTCCACCTTGCTAATGGAGAATTCATCACACATATCTATATAGATATTGATCGCTTCTATCTTCTTCTGACACAGTTCTTTGATTCTATGCTTTAATTCCAGAACCAGATTCTTACCACTGCAATTTATATAAATATTTGCATAATTCAGATTATCACTGATTTCTATTTCCAGATCGGATTGAATGATCTTTGTATTGGGTTCAACCTTTTTATCAGGTATTATAAGATTCGCTTTTAAATTTATATGATCATATATTCTTTCGATCATTTTTTTATACATTGCCGGACAGAACAAGTTCAACTTATTCTGTTCCAATAGTTTTAAATAGTAAATCACCAGCGTTTCTCGCTGGGCTCCCTGCACTTCCATTTTGGCAAAAGTTTTTGCAGGAGAAAGCCCGATCAGAATAGCACATTCTTTGTAACCACCTTTCACCAGAGCTTTCTGAGAATAAGGATGCGTCGTAACACCTTTGGCATAAATACCTTTTAAACCTAATTCTTCAGCTTTTTTCAAAAGCAGAATGTTCAAGTTTCCCATGCAACCCAAGCCCCGATATTTTGGTTTTGTAAACGCCATCCCGATCTCCGGAATGTTCTTCTTTCTGCCAAATCGTTCCAGAGCACAATGGCTCATCACTTCTTCATTATCATCTGTAACTGCCACAGCCGAGATCAGTTCGCCGGTATTGGTCATTTCGATCAATCTGTTTGGATAATAAATGTTTTCCATAATGTATGTATAGCCATAGGTTCGATAGGCACACTGGGAAATTTCCACTGCCTGCTTTGCTCGTAAGAACTCGGTGTGATAAGATACTTTAAGAGAATCTGTTTTCTCTCTTTCAACGGGAATTTCATAAGCTTTCATGTCTTCAGTTTTCAGAAATTCATCTATATGTTTCTGTTCGACGAACTTTACCATGTGGACTTCTTTGCCGCCATAACCCTTATTAAGAAAGGTTAGTTTGTCCACTGCCCCTTTCATTAACCGAAAACCTAAACCGCTTTTTTCCTTGCCTTCCAATTCTGTTTCGGCGCAGTATTCTTCTACAAGATTCGGATCGAAAGGCATTCCCATATCCTTTATAATTACTTTGAATTCGATTGAATCCATTTCGCAGAATACATCAAATGTGGCTTTTTCTTCTGGCAGGAAGGCATGTTTTATCACATTTGTAACTGCTTCTTCAACTGCCAGATTTAACTTCATAATCTCACGTTTTTGCAGATTTACCAGTTTAGCATTTTCGGCTACAAACGATTGGATAGCTGCCAGATATCTGATATCAGTCGGTATTTTTATTGATGCAGTTTGTCGATCCATAAACAATTCTCCTTTACTTTTTACTTTAAGTACTAAATACAATTGCCTATAGATTGTCAAGATACATGATATATTCGGGAATATTTTTTTCTAAAAAATAAAGTGCGAGTATTTAAAGATGGCGGCGAC